>Ga0172373_10000363_pt1 | contig 74287 bp, 74 predicted proteins | sample Lak10m_2_FD_114546 | JGI IMG/M metagenome (GOLD analysis project Ga0172373, IMG submission 114546) | Freshwater microbial communities from Kabuno Bay, South-Kivu, Congo - kab_092012_10m | ecosystem: Environmental > Aquatic > Freshwater > Lake | place: Democratic Republic of the Congo...
CCAAAAGACAACACAGAACCCTTCCGCGACAAAATCGAAAACAATACTCCAAAACCAGACCCAAAAGCCCCAGCCGTGCAATGCCTCGGCGGATGGTTCGTCGATCTGGAACATCCTGATGATCCGCAGTGATGCCGTGATCGCCAAGGCGCAGGAAATGGATTGGCCGTCAGGAATATCTGGCGGCCAATTTGCATTTTGGGAGAGGGTGATCCCACGGGTTGAAGGCTTGCCGCCTAGATCACAGCATCTTCCAGAAAAGGCCGGCCGGCTGCGATACGCTCATAGGAAAATGGCGACAGATCCAGCGTGCGGAAGGCACCGAACTGGATCAGCTCGGCCACGGCGCGGCCCGAAGCGGGGCTTTGTTGCAGGCCATGGCCTGAAAAGCCGTTGGCAAACATGAAATTGGTGACTTCGGGGTGAAAGCCCACGATGCCGTTGTGATCGAGCATGTTCATTTCGTAGTGCCCGGTCCAGCGGTTCACCACCTTCAGTGCGTCAAAGTCCGGGATGCGGTGGTAAAGTGCGGGCCAGATTACCTCGTCAAACTCCTGATCGCGGGGGGCAAAGTCTTCGTAATCGGCAGGCCCGTCATCGCCGGGGGTGTTGCCGGTCAGGAAAAGTGGCCCCTCGGGGCGCACGAAGGTGCCCGACAGGTCAATGACATTTGGCATCTGCCCCGGAATCGGTTTCGCGCTGGCGAAGACAAAGGAATAGCGCTTGAAGGGCGCAACCGGGATCGTCAGCCCGGCCATGGCCGCAACCTGTTGCGCCCGCGGCCCCGCCGCGTTCACCACCACGCCGCAGGCAATTTCCTCGCCCGTGGCCAGTTGCACGTGGCTGACTTTGCCGCCCTTCATTCGCAGCCCCGTCACCCGGTTGTCGATATATTCAACCCCCATCCCCCGCGCCGCGCGACGAAAGCCATTGAGAAGGCCCATCGAATCGAACCAACCTTCGGCCGCAGCCCCCCAAGAGCCACCGCCAAGGTCTTCAACATTCAACCAGGGAAAGCGTTTGCGCAGGCCATCGCGATCAAGAAAAACTGTCTCGGCCCCCAGACTGCGCTGCATTTCAACTCGCGCCTTTGCCGCATCAACCCCTTCGGGCGAACAGCAATAGAGATAGCCGTATTCCTTGAAACCCAGATCCGGCGCGGCCTCTCCGGGGAAATAGGGGGCCATGCGTTCTGCGAAAGAGCGGATGATTTCTACGCCAAACTGGCTGATCTTTACGTTGATCGGATTGGAATATTGCTGGCGGATCGCGCTGGTTGAAAGCGCGGTGGACGAGAATTCATAGCTCGAATCCCGTTCGACCACCAAAACGCGCAATCCCGAAGGCCCCAGCCAATAGGCCGTCGATGACCCCACCGCCGCGCCGCCGACGATCACCACATCGTAGCTTTGCGCCTTGGGGGGAAAATAGGGGGGAATTGGCATTTGCGGCACTCGATTTTAGTTGTCAGTTGTATGATGACTGATAAGATGGAGCCATGCAAGACGAAAAGGAGATTCCAATGCGGGGAACGGGGAAGGCGGATGTCTTTGCCATGCTGGCGCATCCGGTGGGCCATGCCAAAAGTCCGGGGGCGGTAAATGAGGTCTTCGATGCGCGCGGGCTTGACAGCCTGATGGTGCCAGTCACGTGCGTGCCCGAGCGGTTCGATGCCTTTTGGGGGGGGCTTGATGCTATGCAAAACCTGCGCGGGGTGATCGTCTCGATCCCCTACAAGTCGCGGGTAATGGAAAAGGTGGTCAAGGCGCATCCGCGCGCTTCGCGGGTGGGGGCGGCCAATGTGCTGCGCCGTCTGCCTGAAGGCGGCTGGGAGGCCGACAATTTCGACGGCTATGGTTTTATCATGGCGATGAAGGCGGCGGGCCATGCCATGGCGGGCAAGCGGGCGCTTTTGGTGGGCGGCGGCGGCGGTGGTTCGTCGATCGCACATTGTCTGGCCGAAGAAGGCGTGGCGGAATTGACCATCGCAGATACCGATGGCCCGCGCGTTGCGGCCCTTGTGGCGGCCGTGCAGCAGAATTTCCCGGCCTGCCGTGTCAAGGTTGGGCCAGCCGATCCGGCGGGCATGGACATTGCGGTGAACGCAACGCCAGTCGGGATGAAGCCGACCGATCCCCTGCCGATGCCGGTTGAAGCCGTCGGGCCGGGGATGGTGGTTTACGACATCATCATGGAGCCCGCCGAAACCCGCCTGATGGCCGAGGCCCGCGCCCGTGGCGCCCATGCCCATGGGGGCCGCCCGATGATGGATGCCCAGATGCAGGCATGGTCTGACTTCTTTGATTTCGAAAGGAAGCACCGTGGCTGACGCTGTTGAACGCCCGCTCGCGCTTGTTATCGGCGGCACCTCGGGCATTGGCCGCGCCATTGCTTTGCGCTTTGCCGCCGAGGGGATGCGCGTCATTGTCAGCGGCCGCGACGCGGCGCGCGGCGCACAGGCCGCCGCGGCATGTGGTGGCAGTTTCTTGCCCGTTGACGTGGCTGATCCCGCCAGCGTCGGGGCGCTGTCCGCGGCCATTTCCGAAGCGCCGCAGATTTTGGTGAACTGCGCGGGCATCTTGCAAAGCGGCAAACGCGTGTTGGACCAGCCGCTGGATGAAGATGAACGCATGTGGAAGATCAATTACCGGGGCACGCTGCTGGGTGCGCAGGTCTTTGGCCGCCGCATGGCATCGGGAGGGGCGATTTTGAACATCGGTTCGCTTGCATCATTCGCGCCGCTTTCGCTGCCCGCCTATACGCCGGGCAAACAGGCGGTAAAGGCGTTGACCGAAATCCTTGCTTGCGAGTTGGGCCCCAAGGGGATTCGCGTTAACGCGCTGGCCCCCGGCTATACCCTTTCAGATGGGCTGAAAGCCCGCATCGCCGCAGGCGAGCGCAACCCCGAGGCCATTCTTGCCACCACCGCGTTGCAAAAATTCGTTCAACCCGAAGACGTGGCCGAGGCCGCGCTGTTCCTGTGTTCCGCCCGTGCCGGGTCTATCACCGGCGTGACCTTGCCTGTCGATGCCGGATGGCTGGTGCAGGCGCCTTACGCGCAATACCTGCGCGGCAACCCGATCAAGGAAGCCCAATGATCCAGCGTTTTGATTTCGACACCCGTATCCATCACGGCGTGATTCACAACGGCACGGTCTATCTGACCGGGCAAGTCGGCACGCCCGGCACTTCGGCCGAAGCGCAGATGGCTGAAGTTTTGGCCAAGATCGACGCACTTCTGGTCAAGGCAGGCACCGACAAGACCAAGATTTTGCATGTGCAGATGTGGCTGGATGACATCCGCGATTTTGATGCAGTCAATCGGGTATGGGATGCATGGATGCCGATGGCCCATGCGCCCGCGCGTTCCAGCGGCGAGGGGCGTATGGCGAAAGCAGGTATGTTGGTAGAGTTGATTGTGACCGCCGCCCTCTGATAGACCAAGGAAAGTTCGGAAATCACTGCATGAAACGCCCTGCCCTTTCGACCATCGTCTCTGACAGCCTGCGCGACCGCGTCCGGGCAGGTGAATTGGTGCCCGGCGCCCAATTGCCAACCGAAGCCGAGCTTTGCGATGTCTACCAGGTCAGCCGCACCGTCGTGCGCGAGGCCGTTGCACGCCTGCGCTCTGAAGGGCTGGTGATTCCGCGCCAAGGCAAGGGGGTTTTCGTCTCGGAAGCGCCCCTGTCCAGCTTCACCTCAAGCTTTACGATCCCTGCTTCGGAGCTTGAGGCGTTGCCGCAGATGATTGCCCTTTTGGAGCTGCGTCTGGGCGTCGAGGTGGAAGCAGCAGGGTTGGCGGCGCGGCGGGCCAGCGCGGATGAAGCCGCGACCATTCGGGCCGAGATGGACCGGGTGGATGGTGCCCAGCCCGACCCGGATGCAACGCGGGTGCATTATGATTATGATTTCCACCTTGCCATTGCCAAGGCCAGCGGCAATTCGCAAATCTTTGGTTTCTTAAGCTGGCTGCGCGGCCAGATTACGCCACGGTTGGCGCTTGGCTATTTCCTCGCCGCGCCGGCCAAAGCCGATTACTTCGCCCGCATTCATGGCGAGCATGAGGCCATCGTTGCCGCGATCGAGGCCGGCGATGATGCCGGGGCGCGTGCCGCAATGCGCAGCCACCTTGCCAACAGCCTTGAACGGGTGCGCGCGCTGGCGCGGGCGCAGGGCCGGCCCGATGGGGAAGTGTTGGCGCTAGGCGATGCGCCCTTTGTCACGGGCTGACTGCGGCAGGTCGATCAGCGCCGAGACGGCTCAAAACCCCAGAATTAGAAAGCTGCGCTTTCGTTTTGTCGGTATTTCTTCCTTTTTTAGCGTCGGGTGAAAAGACATCCTGCGCCAATCAGTCGGAGAGAACATGACCCAAGTCCTTGTCACCGGAGCAACCAGCGGCATCGGCCGTGCCATGGCCCTTAGCCTGAAGGCGGCGGGGTATGATGTGTTGGCGCTTGGCCGCAATGCTGAGGCGCTGGCGGATCTTGCCGCACAGGGGATTGAGACTTTGGCGCTGGATCTTGCCAATGCCAAGGCTGTCGCGGCCCTGGCCGCACGGCCGATTGATGTGCTGGTGAACAATGCCGGGGTCATGCCAAAGCCCGGCGCCTTTGCCGAAATGTCGGCTTTCGAAATTGATCAAACCCTTGCAGTGAACCTTGCCGCCGTCTTGCATCTGACGCGGGCCGTGGTTCCGGGGATGATCGCGCGGGGCCGCGGGCATGTCATCTTTACCGGGTCAACCGCCGCCCATGCGCCGGGGGCAAATTTTGCGGCCTATGCCGCCTCCAAGGCCGGGATTGCGGCCTTTGCCACTGCGCTGCGGGCCGAACTTTCGCCGCACGGGCTGCGGGTGACAGAGCTGGTTCCCGGCCGCGTTGAAACCGCGCTTTATGCGGCCATCCTGCCCGAGGCCACCCGCGAAACCATGTATGCCGGTGGCCATTCCCTGCAACCCCAAGATCTGGCCGATAGTTTGCTGGCCGTTCTTTCCCTGCCTGAAAGGGCAACGATCTCGCGGTTGGACATTCTGCCCACCCGCCCCGTTCCCGCCATTCAACTGAAGTGAGACCTGTCATGAAAGACCTGAACATCGTTATCGTCGGCGGCGCCATGGGCTTTGGCGCGCTGATTGCGGAAATGGCGGTCGAAGCCGGCGCGAAGGGGATTGGCATCATTGACATCGCAGATGCCGCCGAAACGCTGGCACCGCTTGCCGCCAAAGGCATCAAGGTGGCCTCGGCCAAGGCCGACATCCGCACCGCCGCCGCCTGCCAAGCCGCCTTTGACACCGTGGCCGAAACGCTGGGCCGGGTTGATACGCTGGTGAACTGCGCCGCGATCTATCCGCGCAAGCCGACGCTTGGCGTGAGCGATGAAGAATGGGATCTGTCGAACGCCATCAATATCAAAGGCACCTATCACATGATGGTGGCCGCTATCGCCCATATGAAGGGGTTGGAGCCAGTCGCACATGTCAAGGGGCGCATTGTTAACATCACCTCGGTCGATGCTTTCAAAGCGCATCCAAAGAACATCCACTATGCCGCGACCAAGGCTGCCGTTGTCAGCCTGACCAAATCGGTTGCCGATTACGTTGCCCCCGATGGCATCCTTGTGAACTCGGTCGCACCGGCGGGCATGGCCACCGAAAAAGCGCGCGCTTCGGGATTTCTGGACGAACTGGCCAAGGCAAGCCCGCTGGGCCGCGGGGCCTTGCCGCGTGAAATCGCGCAGTGGGTTATCATGGCCGGTAGCGAGAGAAACACCTATATGACCGGCGAAAATATCATTGTTTCAGGTGGTTACATCTACGCCTGATCCCCTTCGATAACCCCGGCACATAACGGGGATTGCCCCGATCCGGCATGGCAGGCCCGGATCGGCACGGTCGACGTTTGCCTGCCGCCCAGCCAACAAGGGAATGTCATCATGAAATACATCACCACGACGGCACTTGGCGCACTGGCGCTTTCGGCCTTTGCCGCCCATGCCGAAACCGGCGACACGCTGAAAACCGTTCAGGCCCGCGGCACGCTGAACTGCCCCGGCGACATTGGTTCCTATCTCGGCTTTGCCGAAGTGGACGACAAGGGCAACTGGAAGGGGCTCGACATTGAACTGTGCCGCGCCATGACCACGGCGATTTTTGGCGATCCGGCCAAGGCCAATATCGTGCCGATCGACTGGGCGCAGCGTTGGCCTGCCCTGCAATCAGGCGATATCGACATCGTCATCAAGGCGTCAGGTGGCACGCGTTCGCGTGATACCGAACTGGGCCTGCAATTCTCGATGTCCTATTACCTTGGCACCACCAAAGTCATGGCCCACAAAGAACTGAACCTTGCTTCGCTGAAAGATGCTGAAGGCGGCTCGATCTGCGTGCCGGCCTCGACCTCGACCGAACGTCAGGTGGCCTCGTATCTGGATGCCAAGGGCATCAAGATGGAAATCGTTGCCATCGAGAAGAACGAAGAAGTCGAAGCTGCTTATTTCTCGGGCCGCTGCGACACCTACGCGCAATGGGGGCCGGTTCTGGCGATTGCCGCGTCGCAGTCTGATGCGCCCGACAGTCACGTGCTTTTGCCCGACGTTCTGGCGTTGGAGCCCGAAGTGATGATCGCCCGCCAAGGCGATGATAACTGGGTTGATATTGCCAACTGGACGCTGTCGGCGCTGGTCTATGCCGAACAGGAAGGCATCACCTCGGCCAATATCGACGAGGTCAAGGCGGCGCCGCCCTCGGCTGAAATCGGCAAGTTCCTTGGCGCAACACCCGGTATGGGCACGGGGCTCGGCCTTGGGGATGACTGGGCCTATAATGTCATCAAGAACGTCGGCAACTATTCGGAAATCTTTGAACGCAGCCTTGGTCAGGCCTCGCCCTACAAGATGCCGCGTGAGATGACCGCGCTTTGGAAAGACGGCGGGGTTCTGTTCCCGCTGGTGGTTGACTGATCCGCAACTGGCCCGTGGCGCAGATGTCGCCGCGGGCCAAACCCGTCTCATGTCGATGGAGCGACCGATGTCCGGATCGTCTTTCTGGCGAAGAAAAGCCATTCGCAGCGCAGCGTTTCAGGGTGGGTTTCTTGCCCTGATCGTGGCGCTTTTGGTCGGTGCCACCCTGACCGCCCGCGCGAACCTGACAGCCCAAGGCCTGACTTCGGGCTTTGGGTTTTTGTGGAAGGCGACGGGCTGGGAGATGAACTTTACCCTTTTGCCTGCGACAACCAGCGATCCCTATTGGTGGTATCTGACGCTTGGCCTGATGAACACGCTGTTCATGGGCACCATCGGTTTGGCTGGCGCATCGGTTCTTGGGCTGGGGCTTGGCCTGATGCGTTCGGGGCGCAATCCCGCAGCGCGGCTTCTGGCCACGCTTTACATAGAGCTTTTTCGCAATCTGCCGCTGATCCTGCAACTGTTCTTCTGGTATGCGCTGGCCAATGCTTTGCCCGCGCCGCGCCAGTCGATCGAGGTTGCAGGCGCGCTTGTCAATTCGCGGGGGATCTACCTGCCGGGCTTGACCATAGGGCCGGGCAGCGTGGCGTTGATGGTGCTGGCGCTTGGTCTTGGGTTTGCGGCGCTGATCTGGGTTCTGACCGCCCGCCGCTTTGGCCGAATGGAAAGCGGCCCGCGCCTGCGTCTGGCTTGGGGCGCGCTTGGGGCTGGGGTTATTGCCGCCCTTGTCGCGGTGGTTGCCGGCCATGAGGCGGGCACCGTCTGGGCCTCGTTCCCGGTGCAATCGGGGCTGAAGATCGACGGCGGCTTCCGTATCCAACCCGAAGTTTATGCGCTCGCCATCGCCATCATGACCTATGGCGCCGCCTATGTTGGCGAGATCGTGCGCGGCGGCTTCAAATCTGTGCCACGGGGCCAGATGGAGGCCGCGGGCGCGCTTGGTCTTTCGCCCTGGCAGGTGTTTTCGCGGATGCGAATGCCGCTGGCCTTTCGCGCCATGCTGCCGATCCTGATCAACCAATATGTCTGGCTTATCAAGGCCACGACGCTGGGCATCGCGGTGGGCTTTTCCGACTTCTTCATGATCGTCGCCTCGTCGATCAACCATTCGGGCCAGACGTTTGAATTCATCGCCATCTTGATGGGTGGCTTCCTCATCATCAACTTCTCGCTGGCGGCTGTGCTGAACAAGCTGAACCGGGCCATCGCGCTGAAGGGCCATCAGGCCACGGGGGCGATATGACGGCTTCCTTCCGCAAAAACTACTTCGGCTCTTTCGGATCAAGCCTGATGACCCTGTTCAGCCTTGGCGTGATCGGGGCCATTCTTTGGGCGCTGGTGGATTGGGGCATCCTGCGCGCCACCTTCGGCGCTGACGGCACGCAGGAAACCTGTCAGGCAGCCGGCGGGGCCTGCTGGTCTGTGATTGCCACGCGCTGGCGGGTTATCCTGTTCGGCATCTACCCTTATGAAGAGCAATGGCGCGCCGGCATCGCCTGCCTTGTGGTGGCGCTGGTCATCGTGCTGTCTTGCCTGCCGCGCCTGTGGAGTTTCGGGCGGCTTTCCATGATCTGGCTGATTGGAACGGCGCTGTTCTATGCGCTGATGCGCGGCGGGGTCTTTGGGCTTGCCGCAGTGAACGAACAACAATGGGGCGGCCTGCCGCTGACGCTTTTCATCTTTGTGGCGACCGGTGTCATCGGTATGCCGCTGGCGATTTTACTCGCCTTGCTGCGGCGGTCAGAATACCGGGTGATTGCACGGGTTTCGGGCTGGATCATCGACACGATCCGCTCGTTGCCGCTGCTGTCCATCCTTTTCACCTGCGCCATCGTCCTGCCCTTCATGCTGCCGGGCTTTTTGATTGGCGAAAAGCTTTACCGCGTGTTGTTCGGTGCGGCGCTGTTCTTTGCCGCCTATCAGGCCGAAATCATCCGCGGCGGGTTTCAGGGCATTCCCAAAGGCCAGGAAGAAGCGGCCAAGGCGCTTGGCCTGTCTTATGTACACCGGATGACGCGGATCGTGCTGCCGCAGGCCTTCCGTCTGGCGCTGCCGGCAACGATCAATCAGTTCGTCATCGCGTTCATGGAAACATCGCTGATCGTTGTGGTGGGCTTTATGGAGCTGCTCGCCGCTGGCAACACCGCCTTCAAAACCGGCGAATGGAAATTCGCCTATGCCGAAGTCTACGTCTTCATCGCTTTCATCTACTTCGCCTTCGTCTTCGGCCTGTCGCGCTATGGCGCCTATCTTGAGGCCCGCATGAATGTTGGCCATGCAAAGGACTGACCCCATGGACCTGACCGCACCCGCCATTGAAATCACCGCACTGGACAAATTTTACGGCGCGTATCACGCCCTGAAATCTATCAATCTGACGGTGGCAAAAGGAGAAAAGGTTGTGATCTGCGGACCATCGGGTTCGGGGAAATCAACGATGATCCGCTGTATCAACCAATTGGAAGAACATAATGCCGGTTTGATCCGTGTTTTCGGCACCACGCTGGATGACAGCCTTGGTTCCATTGACGAGATCCGCAAAGAAGTTGGCATGGTATTTCAACAGTTCAATCTGTTTCCCCATATGACGGTGCTGGAAAACTGCACCCTTGCACCGATGCTGGTGCGCAAAATATCGCGGGCCGAAGCCGAAGCTACGGCCATGAAATACCTTGAAAAGGTGCGCATCCCCGATCAGGCGCAGAAATTTCCCGGCCAACTTTCGGGCGGCCAGCAACAACGTGTAGCCATCGCGCGGGCGCTTTGCATGAAGCCCGAGGTTCTGTTGTTCGACGAGCCAACCTCGGCGCTTGATCCCGAAATGATTGCCGAAGTGCTGGATGTGATGGTGACGCTGGCGCAAGAAGGCATGACGATGGTTTGCGTCACCCATGAAATGGGCTTTGCGCGCAAGGTCGCAGACCGCGTCATCTTCATGGACAATGGTGAAATCGTGGAGGAGGCTGATCCTGAAACCTTCTTCACCCAGCCCAAGAATGAACGCACGCGGCTTTTTCTTTCGCAGGTTCTCGGCCATTGAGCTTCGTGCTAGTTTCATCCGCGATCCCACGGGTTGGATCAGAATGAAACGGATGAATATGGCCGGTCGAGTCAAGCTTCCCCCGCTCAATTCGCTGAGGGTGTTTCACGCTGTTGTGCGGCACAAATCGCTGCGCGAAGCGTCTGAGGAACTTTTGGTTTCCCCGCAGGCCATTGGCCAGCAGGTGCGTCTTTTGGAAGAAACACTGGGCATTGTCCTGATGGAGCGGGAAGGGCGTTCTGTTCGGTTTACCGAAAAGGCCATCACCCTGTCGCATTACATTCAGGCCGGTTTTGACGAATTCGAAGAAGGCGTGCGGCGGGTGACGGGCCCCAGCACAAGGGCGCGGATCAATCTTAACGTCAGCCCCTATTTCGGCACGCGCTATCTTATGCCGCGACTGGCCGAATTTCGCACCGCCGTTCCCGAAGCCGAAATCGGCCTGACGACGATGATCGACCTGATCGACCTTGAGCGCGACCAGATCGACCTTGCCGTGCAATGGGGCTATGAGGACCGCAAGGATGTGATCTCGCATCTGCTTATCCGCGACCCCAAGGTTATCTGCTGTCGGCCCGAAATGGCGGAAGAAATCCGCTCTGCTTCGGATCTTTTGCGCTACAGTTTGCTACAGCCGGCCCGCTCCAAACGGCTTTGGCACGACATTCTCACCTTTCTTGGCGTCGAAATTCCCGAGCTTGACCGCAGCCTGACCTTTGACGATGCGGCCACCATGCGGCGCGCAGCACAGCAGGGGCTAGGCATCGGGTTGATTTCGCGGCTTGATGCCGAAGAAGACATCGCCTTGGGCAAGCTGGTGGCACCGCTGGGTGTCGATGCCCTGATCGGGATGCCGCCAGAGATGGTGCCAGGTTTTTATGCCATCACCACCAAGGCAAGGCTGCGGACCAAACATGTCGCAGCCTTGCACAAATGGCTTTTGGAACTGAACTGGCAGGATTGAAAGGTTAGCCCAGCCGATGGTTTGCCAATGCCTCCAGCGCCTGCACCAGACCGGAATGATCCTGATCGCGGTTGCAGGCGCTCATCAGCTCTTGCGCGGTTGCGGTGTTGGGCAGCGAAACCCCCAGCGTTTTGGCGCTGTCGAGTGCCAGCGTCAGGTCTTTTTGATGCAGTTTCAGCCGAAAACCCAGCGCAAAACTGCGCTTGATCATGCGCTCGCCATGCACTTCCAGCACGCGGCTGGCTGCAAAGCCCCCCATCAGAGCTTGTCGCACCATGGCCGGATCGCAGCCCGCCTTGGCGGCAAAGACCAGTGCTTCGGAAACCGCTTCGATGTTCAGGGCAACGATGATCTGGTTGGCCAGTTTGCAGATTTGGCCCGCGCCGATGTCACCGACACGCGTGATGTTCTTGCCCATGATCTGAAACAGCGGCAGCGCGCGGTTGAAATCTGTCTCGGCCCCGCCAACCATGATGGTCAGCGCCGCATTTTCGGCCCCGACCTGACCGCCCGAAACCGGCGCATCCAGATAGGCCCCACCCTTTTCGGCCACCGCCTCGGCAAAGCGGCGCGTGGCAATCGGGCTGATCGTGCTCATGTCGATGACCAGCGTTCCGGGCTTCAGCCCCGCGACAACCCCACGATCGCCCAGCAAGACCCGTTCGACATCGGGGGTATCGGGCAACATCAAGATCACGGCCTCACTCGCGTCGGCCACCTCGGCGGGCGATCCCAGAACCTGTGCCGCAACACCCGCAGGCAGGGCCGATCGGTTCAGCACCGTCACCACCCCATGCCCCGCTCCCGCAAGATGCCGCGCCATCGGCGCCCCCATCACCCCCAGCCCGATGAAGCCGATCTGCATCTTCTGTTCCCCTTGTTTCTCAGATTTGTAAGATGTATGATGACTGATAAGACAATAGGAGCCAATATGCAAGAACGTGAGAATATTCTGAAAGCGGCCGTTACCTCTGGTAAGGCGGCGATTGGCCTTTGGTGCTCGCTTGGCTCGGCGCTGACGACCGAAATCGTCGCGGGGTCGGGGGCGGATTGGCTGCTGATAGACGGGGAACACAGCCCGAATGACCTGCGTTCAACCGTGGCGCAATTGCAGGCAGCGGCAGCTTTTCGGTGTGAGGCTGCGGTGCGCCTGCCTTCTGATGATGCCAATCTGATCAAACAGTTCATGGATGGCGGCGCGCGCAGCCTGATGATCCCGAATGTAAGAACCGCCGATCAGGCCCGCGCCATCGTGGCCGCCATGAGCTATGCGCCAAACGGGGTGCGGGGGTTTTCGGTTGGGCATCGCGCCAATGCTTTTGGCCGGATCAAGGGCTATCACGCCAATGCCCGCACGCATCAACTGCTGGCGGCCCAGATCGAATGTGCGACCAGCGTCGCCAATGCGGCCGAGATCGCAGCGGTGGATGGGGTCGATGTGCTTTTTGTCGGGCCGGGTGATTTGTCAACGAACCTTGGCGCCATGGGCAACCCCGGCGCGCCCCATGTGCAAGACGCCATCTTTTCGGTGCTGAAGGCCGCGCGGGCGGCGGGCAAGGCGGCGGGCATTCTTGCCCCCAACCCGGCGGATGCACAACGCTATCTGGACGCTGGTTTCACCATGGTCGCCGTCGGCTCTGACCTTGGCCTGTTGGCGCGCGGCACCGATGAAATCGTCGCCCGCTTCAAAGGCTGAGCGATGGATCCCCGCGCCCTTTTGACCAGGCTTTTTCACGCGGCGGTCGCGGCGGCCGATCCCCGAAAGGCACTTGCCGGCGCCCTGCCGCCACCGCCCAAGGGCCGCACAGTTGTGATCGGGGCCGGCAAGGGCGCGGCCCAGATGGCACAGGCATTTGAAGATCTTTGGCCGCACCCGCTGGAAGGTGTGGTTGTCACCCGTTACGGGCATTCCGCACCATGCCAGCGCATTGAGGTGATCGAAGCGGCCCATCCGGTGCCCGATGCCGCCGGTCTTGCCGCCACGGCCCGATTACAGGCGGCGCTTGGCGGCCTGACGGCGGATGACCTTGTCGTTGCCCTGATCTGCGGCGGCGGGTCATCCCTGTTGCCTGCCCCGCCCGCCGGTTTCACCCTGCAAGATGAAATTACACTGAATCAGGTGCTTCTGGCATCTGGCGCGCCGATCGCGGCGATGAACGCCATCCGCCGCAAGTTTTCTACCATCAAAGGTGGCGGTTTGGCACAGGCGGCGGGGCCGGCACCCGTGGTGACGCTGGTGGTATCTGATATTCCCGGTGACAATCCGGCCGATGTGGCTTCGGGTCCGACAATTCCCAGCCGCGATGCCGACGACCTTGCGCTGCGCTATGCCGCGCAATATCGGATCGCCCTTCCCGAACACATCCTTGCCCATCTTGGGCAGCCATCGCCCCCCCGTCTTTCGCGCCGCAATGACCGGGTCACGGTGATCGCCTCGGCCAGCCGCTCTCTCGAAGCTGCCGCGCTGGCCTCGCCCGTGCCTGCCGTGATCCTATCGGACGCGATTGAAGGCGAAGCCCGTGAAGCAGGCGCTTTTCATGCCGCTGTAGCCTTGGAAATACGTGGGAAAAACCGGCCATTTGCCCGACCCGTCGTGCTGCTTTCCGGCGGCGAAACCACCGTAACCCTGCGCGGCAAAGGGAGCGGCGGGCGTAACAGCGAATTTCTGCTTTCATTCGCGGGCCGAATCGCGGGAAGCGAAGGCATCCACGCCCTCGCCGCCGATACCGATGGCATCGACGGCAGGGGTGAAAACGCCGGCGCCTTTGCTGATGGCACGACGGTGTTGCGATTGCAGGCGGCCAACCGTTCTTGGGAGGCGGACCTTCTGGCCAATGACAGCGGCACTTCTTTCGCAAGCCTTGGCGATCTGTTCGTCACTGGCCCAACGGGCACAAATGTCAATGATTTCCGCGCGATATATATCGCGTAAATCCATTGTGTGCCCAGCCTGATTGCCGCCTATTCAACCCCGTTGGCGTGTTGCAATTCGCGCACATAGGCGATGATGTTGCGCACGTCGCTTCCGGTCAGGCCCTTTTGTGGTGGCATATTGCCAAAGGGCCAGTGGTGCGCCCGCACGCCCTGAGCGACCGCCATTTCAAAAGCCATATCGCCGTGATGATCGGGCTTGTAGATCGGGTGAATGAAGGGCGGTCCCATGCCTTCGCGCCCCGCGGCTGCGTTACCGTGGCAGGCGGCACAAACCGCGTCAAAGGCGCGCTGACCCATTTGCGCTTCGGGTGACAGGGCAGAGGGCAGCACGACTTGCACGATCGGGCTGCCCTTTTCCCCTGAAAGGGCCTGTGGGGCGGTGGGGTTATCTGAAGCGGGAAGCGCAGCGTAAGCAATGGCAGCAAGGCCAAGAGCCACCGCGCCAACGATGTAGATGGTGTCTTGTTTCATTTCTAACTCATGCCTAAAGAAAGCGGCCCTTTGGCCACGATGATGGAAAGCGCCCTATTCAAGGGCAGGCATGTGTCAGATGCGGGGGGGCGGCGGTTCTGGCACCAAGGCGCGCTGCGCCAGCGTTTGTGAAGGGGCAGGCCGTTGCAAAGCAGGCCGAAGCATCGCCTCTTGGCCCGTAAGCATATGGGTAAGGGGCACGAGGCTGGTGTTGCAATCTGCCCCAATCCCGCAAGCCGCGCCCATGTTTGAACAGCCCAGCGCGCCGCCCGACGTTTCGCCAGCCGGACAATCGGCACAGGGCCTGTCTGGGTGGGCTGTCATGGCCATGCCGGCATGGGCCGATGCCATCGCCATACCTTGTGCGGCCAGTGTTGCGCGCGGCGTCAGGGCGGCAAAAGCCACCAGCATAAGGCAAAGAAGAACCGCAAGACGGCGCATCATATGTTCAGCCCAAAGATCGCAAGGTGGGCACAGCCTTGCCTGCCCACCTGTCTTTATCTGCGCGACACGGCACAGGCGCCATGACTTTGGTCATGCCGCGCCACGCCTCCTGTCATGCGGGCGCAAAACCTGCTTCGGTCAGCGCGGCCACAAGCGCCTCACGGGCGGCGCTGGTTTTGACGTCAACCTTGCGCGCGGGCGGATCGGCCTGCACTTCGGCTGCCGGATCGACCGACTGAATAGCCTTGGTCACGCCCCGCGCACAACCGCCGCAAGTCATGGTTTCGATGTGGAACTGCATGTTGCCTCCTTGAGGTCAGATTACATAGCTTTCAGATAGGGCTTCCCATGATGGGAAGGTCAACCCCTCTTATTGGGGATTTTTTGGCTGCCAAGGCTTGACCTTCCCATCATGGGAAGCCCTATCTGGAAAAGCAGACCCGTTTCACCGCCCGTTTCACCGAAGGAGGCCGCCATGGCCCAAACCGCACCGCAGCAAGCCCGCCAGACTGAGAAAGTCGCGCTTGATATCGAAGGGATGACCTGTGCCTCTTGCGTCTTGCGAGTGGAAAAGGCGCTTATGGCGGCGCCTGGGGTAGCGGGGGCGGCTGTCAATCTGGCCACCGAACGCGCCGAGATCACGGGTCAGGGGCTTGATCGTGCCGCGCTTATCAAGGCGGTAGAGGCCGTGGGTTACGATGTGCGGCCGCAAAACATTGACATCGAAGTTGAAGGCATGACCTGCGCCTCTTGTGTGGGGCGGGTTGAACGGGCGCTAAAAGCGGTGCCGGGCGTGGCCGAGGCCAGCGTCAATCTGGCCACCGAGCGCGCGCATGTCAGCGGCACGGCTTCTGCGGCAGAACTGATCCGCGCGATTGAGGCGGTGGGCTATGACGCGCGCCTTGCCCTAACGGCTGGTAGCGGCGCCACCGAAGCCGCCGCCCGCAAGGAAGAAGAAGCGGCCGGCCTGAAGCGCGATCTTATTCTCGCCGCGATTCTGACTGCCCCGGTCTTTGTGGTTGAAATGGGCGCGCATCTTTTCAGACCGCTTCATATGCTGGTGATGCAGACGATTGGCCAGCAGGCGAGCTGGCTTATTCAGGCGGCGCTGACCACAGCGGTGATGGCCGGGCCGGGCCTGCAATTTTACCGCAAGGGCCTGCCTACCTTGGCCAAGGGCGCGCCGGATATGAACAGTCTGGTCGCGGTGGGCACGCTGGCGGCCTATGGCTATTCGCTGGTGGCCACCTTCGCGCCGGGGCTTTTGCCTGCCGGCACGGTGAATGTCTATTACGAGGCCGCGGCCGTGATCGTTGCCTTGATCCTGTTTGGTCGCTGGATGGAGGCGCGCGCCAAGGGTCGCACCTCGCAGGCAATCCAGCACCTCGTGGGGCTGCAACCGCGCACCGCACGGGTGCGCCGGGGCGAGATGGTGCAAGAGATTGCCGTGGCTGAACTGCGCGTGGGCGATGAGATAGAGCTGCGCCCAGGCGAGCGTGTGCCCACCGATGGCGTGGTGAGCGAGGGCGCAAGTTGGGTTGATGAAAGCATGATTACCGGCGAGCCGCTGCCGGTAGAAAAAACCGCGGGCAGCGCGGTTACGGGGGGCACCGTCAATCAGACAGGCGCGCTGAGCTTTCACGCCACGGCAGTTGGGCAGGCGACCATGCTCGCCCAAATCATCCGCATGGTGGAAGACGCACAAGGCGGCAAACTGCCGATCCAGACGCTGGTTGACCGTGTGACGCAGTGGTTCGTGCCGGCGGTCATGACGCTGGCGGCGCTGACATTCGCGGCATGGCTGATCTTTGGCCCCAGCCCGGCGCTGAGCTTTGCCTTGGTCAATGCGGTGGCGGTTCTTATCATCGCCTGCCCCTGCGCAATGGGGCTGGCGACGCCGACCTCGATCATGGTGGGAACCGGGCGCGGGGCGGAACTGGGCATTCTGTTTCGGCGCGGCGAGGCGCTGCAAAGCCTGCAAGAGGTGCGGGTGGTGGCCTTTGACAAGACCGGCACGCTGACCGAGGGGCGGCCGCGTCTTACCGATCTGTCGCTGGCACCCGGCTTTGACCGCACCGCCGTTCTGGCGGCAATTGCGGCTGTTGAAGCGAAATCCGAACACCCGATCGCCCGCGCGCTGGTGGCGGCTGCCGAGGCTGAGGGGCTGACCCTGCCGCAGATTTCCGACTTTGTCTCGCACACCGGGCATGGCGTTTCTGCGCAGATTGAAGGCGGGCAGATTGCCGTGGGGGCAGATCGGTTCATGCGCAGTCTTGGGCTTGATGCGGGCGCATTTGCAGCCGAAGCAACCGCGCTTGCCGAGGCTGGCAAAACACCGCTTTATGCGGCACTGGGCGGCAAGGTGGCAGCAGTTTTGGCCGTGGCTGACCCGATCAAGGAAACCACACCGCAAGCCATTTCGGCGCTGCACGCGCTGGGTTTGAAGGTGGCGATGATTACGGGCGACAATGCCCGCACGGCCAAGGCCATCGCAGCCCAGCTTGGGATTGATGAGGTCGTGGCCGAGGTCTTGCCTGAGGGCAAAGTGCAGACCATTGAGCGGCTGAAAGGCAATGGCAAGCTGGCTTTCGTGGGCGATGGCATCAACGATGCACCGGCACTTGCCGCCGCCGATGTCGGCATCGCGGTGGGCACAGGCACCGATATTGCCATTGAGGCCGCCGAAGTGGTGCTGATGTCGGGCCGCCTTACCGCCGTGCCTGCCGCAATTGCGCTTTCGCGGGCGACCATGGCCAATATTCGGCAAAACCTGTTCTGGGCCTTCGCCTATAACACCGCGCTGATCCCTTTGGCGGCGGGAGTGCTTTGGCCGGCGTTTGGCCTGTTGTTGTCGCCGGTGGTTGCGGCGGGGGCAATGGCGATGTCATCGGTCTTTGTGCTGGGCAACGCGCTGCGTCTGAAACGCTTTCATCCTGCGACGGGGGAACGGGCATGAACATTGGCGAAGCTGCGCAGGCATCAGGCGTTTCGGCAAAGATGATCCGCTATTACGAATCCATCGGGCTGATCCCTGCGGCCGCGCGCACGCAAACCGGCTATCGCAATTATGGCGCGCGCGAGGTGCAGATTTTGCGCTTTGTGCGCCGCGCGCGCGATCTGGGATTTCCGGTCGCCACGATCGAGGAACTGCTTGCATTGTGGGGCGACCGTGATCGCCACAGCGCCGATGTAAAACGCCTTGCGCTTGACCATGTCGGCGCGCTGGAACGCAAGATTGCTGAAATGCAGACGATGGCGGACACGCTGCGCCATCTGGCCGCGGTCTGCTGCGGCGATGACCGCCCCGATTGCCCGATCCTTGAAGATCTGGGCGCGGCAACCCCCGGATGCCACGCCAAGCCACAAACAAAGACCCAATAGCTTGACCGCCGGACCGAAAAGGCAGCCTGCCGGACAGGCTTAGATATGAACGGCGGCTTCAACCTTTGCGCCGGCGAAACGGCCGCACATTTCTTGGATTTCCGACGCGCTTTGCATCAGGCAAGCCGCGGTTGAAAGGGCATCAGCCAGTGCCGCCGAAGGTGCTGAAATGCTGACATTTTGCCAATTCAACGCGGCAGGAAGCCCGCTTTCCGGGTTGATGATATGGCTCGTCGTGCCGTCATTGCCAAAGGTCATACCCAGCGGCGATGAGGTGGCAAGCCCACGATCTTGCAAAGAGATTTCCTGGTTCGGCAAATTTACAGGCCATTCACCTTCGGGCATGGCGCGCAGCTCTCCGGTGTCGATCAGGGCACGCGACAGGCCGTGGCTGGCCAGAAGGCTCGCCACCCGATCGGCAATATAGCCTTGGGCAATACCATTCAGGGTCAGCGCCATGCCGCGCTCAAGCGTGATAGCATCGGGCGCAAGGGTGATCTTGTGCCAGCCCGTCAGGCCTTGCGCGGGGCGCGGCGGGGTTTGACCGGCCTCAACAGCCTCGGCCATGGCGCGCCAAAGCGGCTGCACCGTTGGGTCAAAACGGCCACCACTTGCCGCATGAACGGCGCCTGCAAGGGTAAGGCAATCCAACAGTTCAAACGGTGGCTGGTGCAAAACACCATCACGGTTCAGTTGCGCCAGCGCCGAATCCGGCAAGTAAAGCGAGAAGATGCTTTCCAGCCGCCGGATTTCCGCCATGGCAAGCGCGGCAAGTTGCGGCGCCTGGGGGTGGTCAAGGCGCAGGGTAACTTTGGCCCCAAGCGCATTTGCCGTTTCCACATAGACCCCGGTAGACCCAAGGGCGATTGACGGAACCAAAGCGGCAGAGATGGTGATAAAGCGGCGGCGGGTGAGCATGGCTTAACCTTCGGGCGTTTCAGACAGGGCCTTGATGCGACGGGCGTAATCGTCGTCGCCGGCGGGGGGGGTGATGGGGGCGGGATTGATGGCGCTTTCAGGGATTTCATCTAATCCCATGATTTTGCCCCCGTGGTTTACGGCAAATTTTTGGGCAGCAGAAAGTTCGGCAAAGGGCACAATTTCGGGGGCACCCATGCCACCTTCCATTTCGGCGCCAACCACATAATACGCGGATTTCGCGTCAATCCAGTTTGCGGCGCCGGGATCGGCCCAGGTTGCACCGGCTGCGCCCATATCGCTGACATAGATCGCAAGGATCTTGTGGCTTTGTTCCGGCAGGCGCAGATAGGCGACCGTATCGCTGACCTGGCTGAAGAAATGCGGCATTCCCGGCAGGCCCTCCAGATGCACCTGGCCTTTGGGGCCTTCATGCTCTAGCAAATTCATCTGGCAAAAATGCCCCGTGGTTTCAGCGGTCATCGCCACAGGGTCGATGTTTTGGGCGACATCTTCCTGACAGGCGGCCAGCAAAAGGGCGAACAAAAGCCCGCGTTTCATGGCGTAACCTTTCTGAAGGCAGCCGTGGCCAAGGCCAGGGCGGCAAAGGGCCACAGCAAGACCGAGGCCAAAGATTGCCAAAGCGGGATAACTTCGGCAGCCCCCCCCACGCCCGATGCCGCCGCAGCCGCACCCGAAGCTGTCAGATTGAACAGGCGGAACGCATCGGCCGGGTTGGCCAGCAGCGCGGCAGGCAGGGCCTTGGTGGTGAACCAGCCGCCGTTGTCGGCCACGATAGCCGAAAGCAAGGCCAAGTCATACAAGACCACCAGCCCCAACCACAGGCCAATCGCCAGACCTGCCGCCCCGGAAGGCCGCCGCGACAGCGCCGACAGCGCGTAACCCGTGCCCAGAAAAGTGGCCCCCAACAGCACGGAAGACCATGACAGCCGCCAAAGCGCGGGCAGCCCAGCCAGCGCCCCTGCATCCGACAAGATCGAGACACCCGCCGCAAGCCCGTGGCCCAGTAAAACCGCAAGCGCCAAAATCGTCAGATGCGCCGCCAGCTTGCCCAACAGCACTTCTTCTCGGGCGATGGGATAGGCCAGCAAAAGCGGCAAGGTGCCGCGCTCGGCTTCGCCCGCAACGGCATCAAAGCCCATGAGCAAGGCCAGAAGCGGAATCAGATAGACCGAAAGCGAGGTCAGCGAGGCAACCGTAATCGAAAGCCGGTCAACCCCCAGCCCCCCCGTCGGCGCCGATCCAGCAAGCGCCAGAACCAGCGAGAAAACCGCCATCAGCGCAAGGGCGATGGCCACCCAGCGGTTACGCAAAGCGATGCGGAATTCAGTCATCGCGGTGGAGAAAATTCGGGTCATGCCTGCGGCCCCCGGCTGAAATGGGCGTAAAGATCTTCAAGGCTGGGCGGCAAGACATCAAAATCGGCCACCTTGGTGCCAAGGCTGGCGATACGGCCTAATGTTTCCAGCTTTTGCGATTGCGGGCAGCTCAGATGAAGCGCCCCGTCCACAAGGATGCCTCCGCCAAGGCTTTGCATGATGTCGGCGGCATATCCGTTGCGCGCGGTGATATGCAGCATTACCGGCAGGTCGGCCCGCCGCCGCAAATCGGCCAACGTGCCTTCGGCAACAAGGCGACCCTTGGACAGGATCACGATCCGGTCAGTGCGGGCTTCGACCTCGGTCAAGGCATGTGACGACAAAAGGATCGAGGCCCCATGCGAGGCCAGTTCGTCAAGCAAGGTGTAAAATTCGCGCCGCGAAACCGGATCAAGCCCCGAAGTCGGCTCGTCCAGGATCAAAAGCTTTGGATGGCCGATCAAGGCCTGCGCCAGACCCACACGTTGCCGCATCCCCTTGGAATAGGTGCCAATCCGGCGGCGGGCAGCTTGGCCCAGCCCGACCTTTTCCAACAACCCCATAGCCAGCGCCGGACGTTCCCCGCGCAGGCGCAGATAGTGGCGGATCTGTTCTTCGCCGGTAAGCGCCGGATGGAAAGCCACGTTTTCCGGCAGATAGGCCACCGCGCTGCGTGCCGCGGCAGAGCCGGGCGCGAAACCGCAAACCGCGACATCGCCCGCCGTCGACGGAATAAGGCCCAGAATGATTTTCATCATGGTGGATTTGCCCGCGCCGTTATGGCCAAGCAGAGCCACGCGTTCGCCGGGGGCAACGCCAAGGCTGACATCGGTCAGCGCCGCAACATCCCCAAAGCGTTTAGTGAGTTGCGAGATCGTCAAGGTTGAGGTCATCATATTGGCCTTGTGTCCAGCGCCCCGCAACATTGGCCTCTTGGGCCGCAATGTCGCCGGGGACAGGAATTTCATGGGGCTGCATCAGCGGGTGGCTGTCCGTTACGCCCCCCGGCAGAATAGCCGGAAAGGACGACTGCGACCAGCGCACCAACTGCACGGCAGGCGAGCCGGTCAGAAGCGCGGCTGCGGGTTGTGACCACAGGATATGGTCCATCAGATCATTGGGGCGGAAAACACCTTCGGAAATGCCATCGCCATTCAGATCAAAGGCGGGATGGTCAGACCAATAGTTGCCGCGGCCCTCCAAGCTCCATTCCATATGGCGGGTGCCGACATATTTCACCTGCTCTTGGTTCCCGACAAAGCTGTTCTCTGTCAGCATGTTACGCTCCGCCCCGGCGGTGAAGTGAATACCGATGGCACAGCCCTGAAAGCGATTGCGGAAGATCAGGTTTTTGTGGGCGTTATAGATGAAAAGGCATTTCTTTGTGCCGCCGCGCACAAGGTTACCAACAACGTCGGCGCCATTGGCAAAGTTCAGCATCAGGCCGTTTTCACGGTCGCCCAAAGAAAGGTTGTCTTGAACGACAACGCGATCGGAAAACATGATGGCATAGCCAAGATGGTTGCCAATGCTGATGTTGCCAATGACCTTTGAGTCATTGGTATACATGTAATGCACGGCAAAACGCAGGTCGCGAAAGGTGTTGTTGCGAAAGACATCGCGCTTTGAAGCATTGGAGAAAATGCCATCGCGGCCCCAGCGCACCGAATTGCCTTCGATCAGGGCTCCGGGGCTGTTCCAGACGTAAATGCCATTGCCGCGGTCATTCATCTTGGGGCCTTGCGTGCCCTCAATGCGGTTGTCGATGACATGGGCATCCTTGCCGCCATGAACATCAATGCCATGTAGATTGCCAAGAACCTGATTGCCGCGCACGGTCACGCGATCGGCTTTTTTCAAGATCTTGACCCCGGCATCCAGTGCCTGACTGTCCATCCCGGAGCCGGTGATCGTGGCTCCCTGAAGCGTGACATCAGGTGCCGCAATTGTAACGACCGAACCTTCGCCCCCGCCGTCAATGACTGCGGTTGCTTCTGCGCGGATGGTCAGCGGGCGATCAATGACAATCGCACCTTCGTAGCGGCCTTCGGAAAGGGTCAGCACATCGCCGGGGGCTGCCCCGGCGATGGCCATTTGCAAGGTGCCTTGCCCCGGCATGACCTGCACTTCCGCGGCCCAAAGGGGCAGAGCGGCAAACAGGGCAAAAGACAGGGCAAGGCGCGCAATCATGGGTTTCAGGCCTTCGGTTCCACGAACATACGGCCGCGCATTTCCATGTGCAGCGCGTGGCAGAACCACTGGCAGTAGTACCAGTAGACACCCGGCTGTGCCGCCGTGAAGGTGACAGAGCTGGTGGCCTGCGGCCCGATTTCCATCGCAACGCCATGGTTGCCCATGGTGAAGCCGTGGGTCAGATCGTCGATGTCATCCAGGTTGGTGACGCAAACCGTGACCTCATCGCCTTCCTTGACGGTAAAGCTTTCGATCGCGAATTGCGGCGCCTGACTCGACATATAGACGCGCACTTTGTTGCCATCGCGGATGATCGTGTCCTGATATTCATCAAGGTTCACGCCATCAGCTTCGGCCTGCTTACGGGTTTCAGCCCACATGCGGTCTTGACGGGTCCAGACCGAAAGCGGGTTCACCTTCGACGCATGAACAATGATCGAGTCATGCGGTTCGGCAAAGGTCGGGCCATCATGCACCAGCGTCAGCTTGTCGCCTTCGATCACGAAGACCTGCTCGTTTTCGGGCTTCAGCGGGCCGACGTTCAGGAAGCGGTCCTTCGAGAACTTGTTCATCGAGATGTAATACTTGGCGCTGGCGTCAAGCGTTTCACCTTCGGCGGTCGAGTTGTGGCCGGGCTGATAGTGAACGTCGGTCTTCGAGATGATCGGGTCTTCACCCTTCACCGCCTTTTCGATGTCCCACTGCACGACCTGGCTATCCAGGAACAGCGTCGTATAGGCGCGGCCCTGACCGTCAAAGGCGGTGTGCAACGGGCCAAGGCCCAGTTCCGGTTCTGCCACAACGGCAGAGCGCGGATCGGCGCCGTTGTAGAACACATCGTCCAGTTTGCGTACGTCGATCACCGAAACGGTGGGCGACAGTTTGCCCCCGATGCACAGGTGGATCTTGTCGGGTGCCATGTTGCAGCCGTGCGGGTTGTTCGGCACCGGCACATAGCGGACGTAGTTCTTTTCCTTGCCCTTGCGGCCGTCAACCACTTTGACGCCATTCAGTTCAATGAAATCGCCGTCGGCAATGCCTTTTTCGATTTCGGCAAGGTTGTAAACCACGACATGGTCCATGTCCGCTGCCGTCATATCGGCAAGGTTCATCCCCATTTCCGAGTTATACGAGGTCGAGAAGGCGTATTTGCCTTCATAATCGGCATCGGTGTTATCAAGGTTGCCCGTCACCATCACCTGCCAGGCGATCGTCATGTCGTCGGCATTGATGGCGGTATAGAAGTTCACATACTCTTCGGGCTTATCAAGGATCTTGCCGTCATTGACCATCGGCACCTCATCTTCGCCATTGGCAAAGACATAGTTGGTGCGCGGCCATTTCTGCGGACGCAGACCGTGAATACCCTTGGCGTTCGGGATCTCGATGATCTTGTCGCATTTCATCACATCGCCGCGCACGCGGGCGACGCGGGTGTTGGCCTTGTCGTTCATGAACAGGAAGCGGCCGTCATACTTGCCCTCGGTAAAGGACATGTGGACGTGGTGCAGGTCACCATTGCGCGGGAATTCCAGCCCGTTGGCCGCCAGATAGGCCTTGGTCTTTTCGGTCAGACCTTCGGTCAGAATCTTTTTCGATTCATTGGTGATGCCCCAGCCGGTGGCCGAGCAGGTGTTGAACACCGGCACGCGCATCAGTTCGCGCATCGACGGAATGCCAAGGATACGCATTTCGCCGGTTTGGCCCGAAGACCAGAAGCCGTAATATTCGTCAAGCTGGCCCGGTGCCACATTGACGGCCTCAGAGCCCGAAGCATGGGCCGCAGAGGTGGCCGCCAGCGTGGCGGTGCCAAGTGCTGCGCCTGTCAGTGCCGCACGCCCACCAAAGGCGCCAGCAAGGGCAACACCCCCGGCAGAGCCGAGCATACCCCGGCGTGTGATTCCCGTTTTATGTCCCTCAGACATGATATGTCCTTTCATTCAACAGTTTGGGATTTGGTAGCATTAGGATGTCCGGTCAGATCCCGCGGCGCGGCCGAGCCCACGGCTTCGCGGCGTTTCAATTTCTTGATGACGACCGGGCAGATCGTTTTGGATTGGTAGAGAACCTGACAATGCAGGCAGTTCACGCATTCGTTCGGGTTGATCTCACCCGTGGGGTGGATCGCCTGAACGGGGCATTGGTTGGCGCAGGACTGGCAGGGGGTGCCACATTCCTTATAGCGCCGCAGCCAGTCGAACATCCGCATCCGTGCCGGAATCGCCAGCGCCGCGCCAAGCGGGCAGAGATAACGGCAGTAGAAACGTTCGACGAAAAGGCCAGCCATCAACAACGCGGCGGCATAGGCCACGAAAGGCCAGGCGCGCACGAATTTCAGCACGATGGCGGTTTTGAAGGGTTCGACTTCGGCCAGATGTTCGGCCTGTTCGATGCTCATCAGGCTGACGCCGAAAAGGCCAAGGAAGATCATGTATTTGATCGGCCAAAGGCGCTCATGCAGGCCCCAAGGCAGCGTCCACTGCGGAATGTGCAGCGCCCGGGCGATGCGGTTGGTGATTTCCTGCAAGGCGCCAAAGGGGCAAAGCCAGCCGCAATAGGCCCCGCGGCCCCAGAACAAAAGCGCCGCCGCCACCGCAAACCACAAGATGAAGGTCAGCGGATCCAAGAGGAAAGCCTGCCAGCTAAAGCCCGACACCAGCGCGCCGAACAGCGCCATCAGGTTCACAACCGAAAGCTGGGCATTGGCATACCAGCCAAGGAATACCAGCACGACCGAAAGGAAACCCATGCGGAACCAGAAGAAGGCGCGGGCGTTGCGGGTGGCGAAGTTCTGGAAGAAAAACATCAAAGTCAGAACGGCCAGCAACACCGCCGTGACCGCGATTTCCACCTGTTTGTCCATCCAGATGCGTTTCCACAGCGCCTGATGCGCGGCAGCTTCGCCCTGTGTGTCCATATCGGCAGCAGCTTCGGGCGCCGGCGGGGGGGCAGCGGCACGCAGATATTGCGCGGGCAGTTGGTAGCCCAGATCAAAGGTGGTGAAGACCTTTTCGATCGGCCCGACCTCGCGATGCACCAAAAGCTGAATGCGGAAGGGCTTTGTCGGATCAAATCCAGAATCGGCAGGGATCTTGAACAGATCGGTTTCGGTGAAATCCGGCGTATTTTCGGCACCAAGCGCCACAAGCCGCTTGTGCATCTTGTCACGGAAGCGCACGGAAACGTCGTCTTGGATCAGCACGATCCGGTCAAAAATACCGCCCCGGACATAGCCCGAACCTTTGAAGCTATAAAGGCCACGCCCGGCGACTGCGATGGCGTTATCGCCCGGCGCGAGCCAAGCGGCAAGGTTTGCCGCCTCAGCCTCGCCCAAAAGCGAGCGGGCAATCGCCGGATGCGAGACCAGTGCGGCCTGCATTTCGATAAAGGTGGTTTCGGGGGCCTCGGTCATGGCACGCGCCGTCGCACGCGGATCGCCCATGGCCGCGAAGGCCGCGTTGATCTGGCCGACATCCAGCGACAGGCGGCGCAGGGTGCCATCGCCTTCAAGCGTCATCCAATCTGCAGCGGCAGAAGCATCCGGGTTGATTTCAAACTTCGGGCCGGTCGCGGCGGTATCCGGCGATAACCCGCCAAGCCCAAGAATGCGGGCAACCTTCAGGCCGGCGCGCACGATACTGTCGTCAATCACCATCACCGTGACGGTCGCGCCCGAGATGATATTGACATCATGGCTCGTGCCACCCGAAGCCGCCTCGGCCGCCAGATCAAGGCCGATGTAGTCATTGGCAAGGGCGACCATCTTTGCTTCAGGAATGCCGATCAGCACGATGGGTTCGGAGTGTTTGACCAGCTTGACGCCAATCACATGCGCATCCTTATCCACCGCCACAAGCGTATGGATGGGTTTGCCGGAATAGCCGGTCGTGGACACGAAATCGCTGGTAATGAAGGCCCAGCCGATGGTTTCGCCGCCCTTCACAATGGGCGCCAGCGGTTGATCGGCCTGTATGGGGCCATAGCTTTCGGCCCCGGCGACCAGATCCGCAGCGGGAACCTTTGTCAGGAATGCGGGCAAGACGGATTCTGCCGCCAAGGGCGAAGCCGCGAGATGCAGCGCAATGAGAATGAAAGAAAGTAGGCGGGCAAGCGTCATCTGCGGGCGTCCTCAACTGATCGCCCGTTGTCTGGCAAGAACCGGCAGCCACGGCCTTGACAAAACTCAAGAATATCGCGGGAAATTCTGTGCAAAGTCAGCGGACTGGCTTTGTTTCCCTTTTGGCTGATCGCAACACATGGGGGGCCGCGCAGGGCCGGGCGTAGATGGGCGCGCTGGCGGGGTAAGGCTTCTGTTGAACGAATTGGCGTCCTGATCCTGCGGGGCGCGACCCAAGGCCGGGCTTTTTGTGGGAAGGTCACTGCAACAGAATGAAAAACAATGCACTTCGGGCATTCTTCGCAATCGTGTCCGGGTTCAGCCGGCGTTCCGCTTGCATCAAGCCACACCGTCTTTGCGCCATTCTCACCACAGATGACCATTTGGGTCAGGCTGTGATCTGCCCGAACCGGCATCGCAGTTGCGGTGCCAAGTGTCAGGGCAAACACCAAGAGAACTTTGCAGAGGGTATGAAGAAGTCGCATTATGCGCGCATACCTGACTGCGGCGCGGCCAGATCGCATTGACAAAGATCAATTCCATTTTCTGCATTTATCTTTTCTCCATTCGAATATCCGAAAGAAGAAAGGGGCTTTTATGGCTGGCAGATCAACACTGCGACATCGCGCCGCATGGGGCGGCAGGCCGTTGTTGACGGCGCGCTAATCAGATTGATAGCAGCAAACCGAATGGCAGAGTTTGGCAGCGCCGTGTCTGGAGAGTTGTTGTGTTTCCCGAAGATCTTTCCGAAGTCCGGCAGCTTCCCTTGTTTCGGAATATGTTGCAGGCGAATTTCGTTGCGCTGATGCAGGGATCCTTTGCGCGGCGCTATCCTGCCGGGCAGAATCTGATCCATCAGGGCGACCGCGCGGATTTCCTGCATGTGGTTGTCGAAGGCAGCGTCGAACTTTTTGCCGACTGGCAGGGCCAGCTTGCCACCATGGCGGTTGTGCAGCCCGTTGGCACGTTCATTTTGGCCGCCTGTATTCGCGACCTGCCCTATCTGATGTCAGCCCGCACCCTAGAAGCTTCGCGGGTGCTTTTGATTCCGGCCTCAGACCTGCGCGCGGCGTTCCGTTCAGACCCGGAGTTTGCGGTTTCCATCGTGGGAGAACTGGCCGGGGCGTTCAGGTCTATGACCCGCCATGCAAAGAACCTGAAACTGCGCAGTTCGCGCGAACGGATTGGGTGCTATCTGTTGAAGCAATCGCTGCTGGCCGGTGGCGCAGACCGTTTCGTGCTTCAGGTCGAAAAGCGGCGCGTAGCCTCGTATCTTGGCATGACGCCGGAAAGCCTGTCACGGGCCCTGAAAGGGCTCGAGGCTGATGGCGTGAAGATAAAGGGCCAGACCGTCACCATTACCGACCGTGAGCGGTTGATGGCCGCCTGCCCGCCCGATGTCCTGATCGACGGACCTGATACTGAGCCCTTGAGCGGCGGGGTCAGCCTGCCCGGCCCGGCCTTGCCGCCGGATTGACGAAAAGCCATGGGGCCGTGGCCAAACCACAAAGCGAACCCATCCGACGGCCCCCGCGGTGAATTCTGGAAATTCGGGGCCGCGCGGACCCGAACATCGCCTAATGCTCTGGCAAAGGATCCATTCCCGCGCTAAGGCCAGTGCTGTATTTTCCATCTGGTGGCCGTCATGAAACCCGATCTCATCGCACTTGCACGGCGTTCGCTTCTGCTTGCATCCGCCCCCGAGGCGGTTGCCAAAGCGGTTTTGGCCAGCGCGCATGTGCGCGACTTTTCCCGAGGCGAGACCATCTTTTTGCAAGGTGAGCGGGCAAGCGCGATTTACATCGTGGCCGAAGGTTGGGTGAAGCTTTACCGCGTTGCACCTTCGGGAACCGAGGCCGTGGTGGGCGTGTTCACCAAGGGCGCCAGCTTTGGTGAAGCCGTGGCCTTTCGCCATGACACCTACCCTGTCGCCGCCGTGGCCGTGACCGAATGCACCCTGATCCGAATCGAGGCCGATGCCTTCCTGCGCCAGATTCGCGAAAACCCTGAAGTTGCGATTTCGATCCTTTCGGCAACCTTCGCCCATCTACATTCGCTTGTTGCCCAGATCGAGGCGCTAAAGGCGCAGACGGGCGCACAGCGGGTTGCGGAGTTTCTGCTGGAACTGGCCCCCAGCGCCACAGGTTCGTGCGAAGTGACGCTTCCCTATGACAAGGTGCTGATTGCCGGGCGCCTTGGAATGAAACCCGAAAGCCTGAGCCGGGCCTTTGCGCGGCTTAAAGAACAGGGCGTAACCATCCGCCAGAACACCGCGCAGATCGAAGACGTCGCGGCCTTGCATGACTATGTCGAGGAAGATCCGGCCTTGGCATGGTCCAAGGGGGGCTGATGCAAAGCAAACTGACGCGCGCCTTGGCGCTGATTGATGCCGCCAATGCCGCCGACCCAAAGGCCGAAGCATTGGTTTATGGCCAGCGCATGACCGACGAGCTGGCCCGGCTTTTTCCGTTGGCCTCTGAGGTCTTGCAGATCGCGGCGCGGGGGCAGCATGTGGAACGCTGGCTGTTGCCGCGCGCAGATTTTCCCGAAGGCAAAGAAGGTTATCACGCGTGGCGGCGCGAACAGGGGCGGCGCCATGGCGAACGGGTGGCGGCCATCATGGCCGAGGCCGGATATGCGCCCGCAGACACCCAGCGCGTGGGGGTGCTGTTGCGCAAAGAGGGGATAAAGCGCGACGCCGAAGTGCAGGCGCTTGAAGATGTGATCTGTTTTGTTTTCCTGCGCTGGCATTTCGCGGCTTTTGGAGCCGAACGGTCTGATGCAGAGCTGATCGACATCGTGGAAAAAACCGCACGAAAGATGTCAGCCGAAGGGCGCGCGCGGGTATTGGCCGAATTCGCGCTGCCAGCCCCCTTGGCGGCGGCTGTGGCGCAGGCCTGAAAGGCAGCTTCGGCGCAGGTTCAGCCTTGTGCCAAAGTTTCAGGCCGCCAGCGCGAGCGTGGCAAAAAGCATCACGATCAAAGCCAAAGCCAGATCAAAGCCGCGCTGCCAGCCGGGCGCTGCGCTAAGGCCAAGGTAATCGGCCAAAATCAGCCGCGCCTTCAGCCCTGAAAGGCCAAGCACGCACAGCATAAAAACCGCGCCGTTGGTGCCAGCCGCGGCAAGGGCGGTAGAGGTGACGGAAAAGATTACCAAAAGGGCCCAGGTGCGGGTGATGCGGTTCATAGCAGATAGACCACGGGAAACAGCAGCACCCAGACCAGATCTACCATGTGCCAAAACGCAGCCCCGGTTTCCACGGCGCGCGGTGTGGCCAGCCATCCGACCAGTGCCAAAAGGATCATCCCGGCCAGAACATGCGCGGTATGAAAGCCGGTCAACAGAAAGCTGAACGTATAGAAAGCATGGGTTTCGCTGCCGATCCCTTGGGCGAAAAGATCGGCGTATTCCGTTCCTTTCAGTGCCAAAAAGACCGCCCCCAGAAAAATGGCAGCAGCAAGATAAAGCCGCAGATGCTTAGTCCGGCCCATCTCGGCGGCCTGTGTGGCCAAAGCGGCAAGCCAGCCCGAGGTGACAAGCACCACGGTATTCGCCGCGGCGCCCGTGCGATGCAGATGGCTTTGCGCTTCGGCAAAACCCGCGGGGTCAGTCAGGCGGACAGCCAGAAAGGCAACCAATCCAGCACCGAAAACGGCCAGCTCTGAAAGGATGAGCACCCACATCATCAGCTCTCCGGGAAGGCCAGCGGCGCGGGTATTGTGTGAATTTTCGCTCATCCGGTTACAAGCTGTCGGTATATTTGTGGCAAGCCTTGGGTCAGTTTTTCAGGCTGCGGGATCAGGGCATAGGCCCCTTGGCCAAACAGGCGCGGGAACCAGCTTTTGCCTTCACGATCCACCGTGATGCCAAAAACCGAATGCCCAGCGCGGCGGGCTTCCAAAATGGCCATGCGGCTGTCTTCGATGCCATGGCGACCTTCGTAATGGTCAAGGTCATTGGGCTTGCCATCGGTAATAACCAGCAGCATGCGGCGCTTTCGCGCTTCTTTGGTCAGCAAGGCCGATGTGTGGCGGATGGCGGCGCCAAGACGGGTATAATGGCCCGGCTTCAGCGCAGCGATGCGTTGTTCGACCGTATCAGCCATCGGCTCGGCAAAACCCTTCAGCTCTTGCACGAAGACCCGGTCGCGTTTGAGCGAGGAAAACGCATGAATCGCAAAGCTGTCGCCGCAAGCATCCAAGCCCCAGGCAAGGGCCGCCAGGGCTTCGCGTTCAATGTCGATGACCGACCGGCCTTCGTGGCCATGGCCGGGGATCGCGCTTTCGGTTGAACGGGAAACGTCGAGCAGGATCGACACGGCCAGATCGCGGCGTTCGGGCCGGGTTTGTCGCCATACGCGATCGGTCCCTTCGCCGGTGCATAAGAAATCGACCCGCGCCCGCACCGCCCGTTCGGTGTCAAGCACATCGCCATCCGGGTGGCCAGGGGTCGAGACGAGACTGGGACGCAGGGCCTCGAACTGGCGGCGGACAGCGCGGATACGGGCGCTCGCGCGCGGGTCGGCCCGAAACGGGGGTGTCAGGGTGCTGGCGTCGGCACGCGAGTGAAGCACGCGGGCATGGGCGGGCAGGTAAGAATTGGTTCTGACATCCCATTCGGGATAGGTGGCAATGCCCGAAAGTGCTTCGCGGTCCACGTCTTCGGGGGCAAGATCAAGGTGCAGTTTCAGGCGCGTTGCGGGCGCTTTTGACACTTGGGCAAGGCCGATCTCATCCTGATCATCGGCGGCTTTGCGGGCGCTGTCGTCATCATCATCTTCAACCCGGCGGTTGAGATTGAGAAATTCGGTCATCGACAGGATCGCTTCAAACTTGTGCAAAATGAAACTGTCATTGCGATCGGCCTGATCTGCTTTGCGGCGGCGCGCGCGACGGGCAACGCGTTCTTCGGCAGCTTCTTCGGGGGCGCCTTCGGTATCGCGGTTCTCAACCGCCGTGCTGTTTGAACGCGCAAGAACCCGCAGATCGGGCCAAAGCGGCACGGGGCGGAACGGACGATAGCCGCGCGGGGCCTTTGTGGGCAGAGGTGGCAGCGCGATGTCTTCACCCAAAGCCGCCCGGACGCGCGCCTCGACAGCGGCTTCGACTGGCGGCAGATGTGGTGTGCGGCGCAACAGCAGGGTCGCTTCGCAAAGATCTGCGTGCAAACGGGAATAACCGGGGGCAAGCCGCAAGGCTGTGGCGGTCATCGCTGTGGCGGATTCGATTGCGGCGAGATCGGCCGCCAGCGGGTCTTGCGCTGTTGACGGGGTTTGATCGTGCAGGGCCACCGCCGCCGTGGCAAGCCAGAGGTAAAGGCTGGCATTGGCGCGCGGATCGGGAAAAACCGCAAGGCTTTCAGGCAGGCGCAGCGTTGCCCCATCAAAACTGGCGCGGGGCGTTGTTTCAGCCCAGGTGCCAAGCCGGCGCAGTAGGGAAAGGCGGTGGTGGCTGGTTTCTTCGGCCACCGGTTTGATTTCTACCGCAGCATCCCCCCCAAGACCGCGAAAAAGGACTGCCAGCCGTCCGCCTACCTGTGACAGCAGGACACGGGCTCCGTCGTGCACGTGATCCACGTCCAGACGGCTGGCAAAGGCGTGCCACAGTTTCCCGATACTTTCTTCGGGTTCCCATGGCTCGAAGTCGATCCGTGACATGGCCGGCCTCACCCGAATACGGCAGTCACAAGATCGCGGAGCCCAGCCTTCACATCCGGGTCATCGGTCAGGGGTTCGATCATCGCAGCGCGGATGGCGCGGTCGATAGGCATCCCCCCGCCAATAAGTTGCGCCGCATAGACGACCAGACGGGTTGATACGCCTTCTTCCAAATCTTGCCCTTTCATGGCCCGCAATTTGTTTGCAAGCCGGACAAGCGGTTGAACCTGCGCTTCGGGCAGGCCGGATTCCCGTACCACCACCGGAATTTCATGTTCCGGTTTGGGGAAGGTGAATTCCAGCGAAACAAAGCGCTGGCGGGTTGAAGGCTTCAAGGTTTTCAGGATGTTCTGGTAGCCCGGATTATACGAGGCGACGAGAAGGAAATCGGGGTGCGCCTCCAGTTCTTCGCCGGTGCGGTCAATCGGCAAGATGCGGCGATCATCGGTCAGGGGGTGAAGAACAACGGTCACGTCCTTGCGGGCCTCGACCACCTCATCCAGATAACAGATCGCGCCATCGCGCACGGCACGCGTCAGCGGACCATCAACCCAGACGGTTTCGCCGCCTTTCAAAAGCCACCGGCCAATCAGGTCTGCGGCGGCCAGATCGTCATGGCAGGCGACGGTATAAAGCGGGCGGCCAAGACGGGCCGCCATATGGGCGACAAAGCGCGTTTTGCCGCAACCGGTGGGGCCTTTCAACAAAACCGGCAGCTTACGGGCTGCGGCGGCCTCGAAGACCTGCACCTCATCGCCTTGCGGCAGGTAGAAGGGGGCTGTCGCCCCCTCCGTTTTGATATGTGTGCCGTCCATCTGCATCACTCCGCCGGCGTGGAAAGGCCGGGCTGGATGACTTCGCGCCGCGGGAAGGCGACCGCGTAGATGAACAGAAGCGCACCCAGAACCACGGCCACACCCGAACCAAAGCGCATGGCGTAGAAGATCCAAAGCTGGTCTTGCACATCCATGAACGCTTCGCCGTTTACGCGTTGCAGGTGGGTTTGCACGGTGCCTGCGAAGGTCAGCGTGAAGGTCATGAACACCACCCCACCCGACATCAGCCAGAACGACGCCATGTTCAGAACCTGATTATAGGGATCGCGCCCGCGCAGATGCGGCATGGCATAGCTGATGATCGCAAGGTTAAGGCAGACATAGGCCCCATAGAAGGCAAGGTGCCCGTGTGCGGCGGTGATCTGCGTGCCGTGGGTGTAATAGTTCACCCCGTGCAGCGTGTGCAGGAAGCCCCAAACGCCCGCACCAAAGAAGGCAAGGGTTGCACAGCCCAACGACCACAGCAGGGCGGCCTTGTTCGGGTGGTCACGACGGCCCTTCCAGACCATGACAAAGGCAAAGGCCATCATCGAGAAGAAGGGAACGACCTCAAGGCTCGAGAAGATTGAGCCGATCCACTGCCAATAGCCCGGCGTGCCGATCCAGTAGTAGTGGTGCCCGGTGCCAAGGATACCCGAAAACAGCGCCAGCGCGGCAATGACATAAAGCCATTTCTCAACGACTTCGCGGTCAACGCCCGTCAGCTTCAGCATCAGGAAGGCAAGGATCGACGCCATCACCAGTTCCCATGTGCCCTCGACCCAGAGATGGACGATGTACCACCAGTACAGCTTGTCCAAGGCCAGGTTTTCAGGGTTCACGAAGGCAAAAAGGAACAAGAGCGCCAGCACCCAAAGCCCAAGCAGCAAGATATTGGTGATCGCCGTTTTCTTGCCGGCCAGAACGGTCATCGAGACGTTGTAAAGGAAGATCAGCGCCGCAACGACGATGCCGGCCTTTACCCATCTGGGTTGTTCGATGAATTCGCGGCCTTCATTGCCGAGAAGGTAGTTGCCGTCGAAAAGGTTGAAGAGATAGGTCACAACAACCCCGGCGGTGCCGATAACAAAGATCGCCAATTGCAGCCAAGCCAGCATGGGCGAATGAATTTCGCGTTCAGATTCTTCGGGGATCAGGTAATAGGCGGCCCCGAAAAAGCCCAAAAGCAACCAGACGACAAGGCTGTTTGTGTGCAGCATCCGGCCGATATTGAACGGCACAAGATCAGACAGGAAGTTCGGGTAGATATAGGTCCAGCCTAAGATCAGGCCCATTGACACCTGAACGGCGAAGAGGGCCAGCGCAACGGCGAAATAGGCCAGCGCGATTTTCTGTGTTTGATATTTCATGGCGTATCTCCTCAGCCCGCGTCATTCGGCGGCCAGTCCTGCGCGCGGATCGTGTCGGTCCACAGCAGGAAGTCGGCGAGGTTCTGGTATTCTTCGTCTGTCAGGCCAAAGTTCGGCATTTGCCGGCGGCCCTCGATCCCGGAAGGCATGGAATCCATCCACGACTTCAGCGCCGTGAAAGCGCCTTCGTGATCGGTTGCTTCCACGCCCCAGCGCGTCATCACATTGCCAAGTTCGGGCGCGTAGTAAGCACCTTCGCCAAGAATGGTGTGACAGTTGATGCAAGCGTGTTTTTCCCACAGGCGTTTGCCCGCGGCGACGCTTTCGGTCAGCGTGGCTTTGTCGGTTGATGTTGAGGTGATGTAGAGATGTGACTGGGCTGTTAGGCCCACGAATATCAGGATGAAGAACAATGACCCGCCATAGAAGATGTTTCGGGCCATGCTCTTGGTCATGACTTCGCGCATGGCGGAATCCTTCCCCGGAGCGTTGCAGGTAACGCCGGTGTGAACGCTTGGGCGGCGATCGGCCTTAACAAAAGTCAATAGAAGGGGTGCGACATTTGAACAAATCCACCGCAAGACGGGCTTGGGTGGTGTTCTGTGGTGCTTTTCCTGGCCCCTGCGATGGCCCGGTCAGGACAGAGCCTCTAGCCGCGCGCCGGCAAAGGCCCGCAGCGCGCGGATGATGGCTGGGCGATCCATCAGGCAAAAGGCGGTAGACAGCGCATCGGCAACCGCTGCCGAAGGCGCGCTGACGCTGACGGTCTGCCATTTTGGCGGCTGGCCTTGCGGGCCAAGGATATGTGGCTGACCATGCATCTGCGTCCCGAAAGGCGACGAGGTGGCAAGGGCGCGGTCAGTAAGCCGGGTTTCTGCCAGTGGCGCGCCTTTCGGCCCTGCAATACGCACGGGCCAGCCGCCCGTGCCACCCTGCCCCAAGGCGGAAATCTCGCCCATATCGACAAGCGCATCGCGAAAACCCTGCGCGCGCAGCAGCGCAGCAACCTTGTCGGCAGCCCAGCCCTGCGCGATGCCGTTCAGGGTCAACGCCTGACCGGGATCAAGCCTGATCTCTTGCGCTGACAGCCGCACCCGGCCCCAACCGACCAGCGCCTGGGCAGCATCTGTTCTGTCACCGGCCGCCGTGGCAAGCCAGAGCGGCTGCACAGTGGGGTCAAATGCGCCCTCAGTCGCGGCAAAAACCTGCCCGGCAAGGGTTAGAATCTCGGTCAGATCGGGCGAAGGCCAAGCCAGTTTTCCATCACGATTCAGCCGGGTCAGGGACGAGTCGCGGTGAAGCGAAACAAGGGTTTCAATCCGGTCAATCTCGGCCTGGACGCGGGCAAAGGTTTGCCGGGCATGATGTGAATCTGCGCCCACAAGTCGCAGCGAAAGGGCAGTACCAAGGCCGCGACCTTCCCAGATTGTGACGGTATCGGCATGACCGGGCAGCGGCGCAAGGGCGGCGGCAGTCAGGCAAAGAAAACGACGCCGGTTCATTGGTTTACCTCGGTTCGGGCGCGGCGTTTCAGGACAGGGCATTGTGCGCCATCGTTCATGATAACCTGACAGCGCAGGCACAAAACGCATTCGTTTGGATTGATCCGGCCAACCGAATCTATGGCGCCGACGGTGCATTTCGTTTCGCACAGACGGCATTCGCGGCCGCATTGCGGGCGACGATGCAGCCAGTCAAAAACCTTGAGCTTGGCCGGAATTGCCAGACCCGCACCAAGCGGGCAAAGATAGCGGCAATAGAACCGTTCGATGAAAAGCGACGCCACCAAAAGCGCGCCCACAAAAAGAACAAAGGGCCAGGCGCGCAAAAAGCGCAGCGAAATGGCGGTTTTGAACGGCTCAGCCTCGGCCAGAATCAGCGCGTCATGCATGGCATAGAAGGAAAGCGCCAGTATCCCGACAAAGAGGGTGTATTTGATAACCCAAAGCCGTTCATGCAGGGCTTGCGGCACCGCGATTTGCCGGATGCCAAGCCGTTGCGCCGCGGCATTGGTCAGCTCTTGCAAGGCACCAAAGGGGCAAAGCCAGCCACAATAAACCCCACGGCCCCAAAACAGCATCCCCAGCGCCGTAAAGGCCCAAAGAATGAAGATGACGGGTTCAATCAGAAAGGTTTCCCACCTGAAACCGTTCAAGAGCGAATGAACAAAGGCCACCACTTGCACCACTGACAACTGGCCATTCAGCCCCATACCCAGAACAAGGAATGTCGCGGACAGAAATGTCAGGCGGCTGATACGCCAAAGCCGGGGGCGGCGGGTGATCCATTCCTGCGCGAAAAGGATAAGCGTAAGGACCGTCACCATCAGCGCCACAATGGCAATTTGCGGCCGCTTGTCCTGCCAAGCCTGTTTCCACAGCGGTTCGGGCGGGGGGGGCGGGGCAAGTCGGAAAATGTCTGGCAGGCTATAGGGCAGCGCGATGGTCATCGCGACCTCGCCCATGGCAGCGGCACGGCTTGCCCGCACCTCAAGCGTGAAAGGCAGCGTCGGGTTGATCTCGGGCGGCAGAGAGAAAAGGCTGATTTCCTTCATCTCCGGGGCATCCGCAAGATGCAGGCGTTTGGCCATTTGATAACGGTCATCCGTGGGCTGCCAGCGGGTTTCGCCCTGCACGATGGTCAGCCTGTCGAAAACGCCGGTCTTTTTCCAATCAGTTCCGCGGTGCGATTGCACGCCGGACGACATGACAATCAGCGCCGCGCCATTCGCCCCAAGATTTCCCACGGCGCGGGTAAAATCCTGTTGGCCCAAAAGGTTTTGCCCGACGGTTGGCGTATCAATCACCCCCGTCCAAAGCCGCAGAAAATCGCCCTCGCCGGGTTGGATCGGAACCTTTGCCCCAGCCAGTGCGGCGGCGGCTTCTGTCATTGAGACGCGTTTTTCCGACAAAGCGCCCATGGCCAGCAGGTCTGCCCAACCGGCGGGGGCAAGGCTCAGCCGGTCCAGCCCACCACCCGTGGCCAACAGCCCGCGCCCAATCGCCAAGGTGCGCGCCGTGCGCAATATGCCGTCGCGGATTACGCCCGTGGAAACGGTAGCCCGGCTGATCACCGGCGGCAAAGCGGCTGTATCCGTCGCATTGGCCGCAAGATCGTGGCCGCTAAAGCCCGCGACATAGGCGGCGATGTCTTCTTCCGATATGCCAAGCGTCAACACCGGCTCGCTGTGGCGCACCAAAAGCGCGCCGGCTATGCGGGCCTGCGGTGTGATGGCAACCAGCACATCCAGCGGGCGGCCAGAATAACCGACCGATCCCGCAATCTCCCAGGTTGAACCGATATACCCGGCTATCTGGTGGCCAGACAGCACGGTCCAGCCCGGCACCCCCCCCGGTTCGCGTTGCACTTCAACCGGGGGCGCAAGCGATAGCAGGGTGGCGGCCTCCTCCGGGGTGGGCGCGCGAAGATCGGGCGCATCGACGGCAAGCGGACCGCCTGCGCTGGACGGGCCGGCCAGCAGGCAAAGACACAGGATCAGATGGGCGAATTTCAGCATGGCCAACCTGTTGCACATTCTGCCGCAGGGGGCCCTTAACGAAAGTCAAGGAGACGGCGCACACTTCGCCGCAGGGTCCAGTCAGCCTCACCAGCTGAACGGAGAGATTCTCAAATGACCCCCCGAGCCAGACCCGCCAGAGCCATGCTTCTGGGAACTGCGGCGCTGATGCTTGGCCTTCTGGCCGCACCTGCGATTGCGGAAGAAAAGCCAAAAGAACACACCGACGGCCCCGCCGCCGCCTATGAGCCCTCGATGACCACGCTTGGTCAGCTCAAGGTTGAGATCCCCGGTCGCAAGGCCGATGATCCGGTGATGACGCCCGAGGAATTCCAGCAGGCGACCACGATCTATTTCGAACGCTGCGCCGGTTGCCACGGCGTGCTGCGCAAAGGGGCCACGGGCAAGCCCCTGACCACCGACATCACCCGTGAAAACGGCTATGATTACCTGCAAAGCTTCATCACCTACGGTTCGCCCGCAGGGATGCCGAACTGGGGCACTTCAGGCGCATTGTCCGAAGCCGAAGTGGACATGATGGCGCGTTACCTGCTTTTGGAACCGCCGCAGCCGCCGGAATGGGGTATGCCCGAGATGATGGCCTCGTGGAAGGTTCTGGTGAAGCCAGAAGACCGCCCGACGGAAAAGATGAACGACATCGACATCGACAACCTGATGTCTGTCACGCTGCGTGACGCGGGTCAGGTTGCCCTGATCGACGGCGGCACCTACGAAATCAAGGCGGTGATCGACACCGGCTATGCCGTTCACATCAGCCGGATTTCGGCCTCGGGCCGTTATCTGTTCGTGATCGGCCGCGACGGTCTGGTCAACATGATCGACCTGTGGATGGAAACCCCTGCCACGGTGGCCTCGATCAAGATCGGCATCGAAGCCCGTTCGATCGAAACTTCGAAGTTCGAAGGCTGGGAAGACAAGCTGGCCATCGCCGGCAGCTACTGGCCGCCGCAATATGTCATCATGGATGGCGACACGCTTGAGCCGAAGAAGATCGTCTCGACCCGTGGCAATATCTATGACGAACAGACCTATCACCCTGAACCGCGCGTCGCCTCGATCCTGTCGTCGCATTACAAGCCCGAGTTCATCGTGAACGTGAAAGAGACGGGGAAGATCATCTTCGTCGACTACACCGACCTGAAGAACCTCAAGACGGTTGAAATCGAAGCCGAACGCTTCTTGCATGATGGTGGCTTTGACAGCTCGAAGCGCTACTTCATGGTGGCGGCGAACCAGCGCGGCAAGATCGCCGTGGTGGACACCAAGGAAGACAAGCTGACCGCGTTGGTGGAAACCGGTGGCCAGACCCCGCACCCGGGCCGTGGCGCGAACATCAACCACCCGGTCTATGGGCCGGTCTGGGCGACCTCGCACCTTGGCGATGAATCGGTGGCTCTGATCGGGACCGACCCGGAAGGCCACCCCGATCAGGCGTGGAAGGTGGTTGACAGCTTCTATGCCCTTGGCGGCGGTTCACTGTTCATCAAGACCCACCCGAACAGCCAGCATCTTTATGTTGATGCGCCGCTGAACCCGGATGCGGAAACTTCGTCTTCTGTGGCGGTCTTTGACATCCCCGCGATGGGTGGCGATCCGGCGGTGGACCCCGAGTTCAAGACCCTGCCAATCGGGGAATGGGCCGGCATCACCGATGGTCAGCCGCGCGTGGTGCAGCCTGAATTCAACAAGGACGGCACCGAGGTTTGGTTCTCGGTCTGGAACGCCAAAGACAAGGAAAGCGCGATCGTCGTCGTTGATGACAAGACGCTGGAATTGAAGACGGTGATCAAGGATCCGCGCCTGATCACGCCGACGGGTAAGTTCAACGTTCTGAACACCCGCGACGACGTCTACTAATATAATCGCGAAAGGTGGGGCCCCTGTGCGTATGGGGCCCCGCCAATCTTCCCAAAGCGAACCTTCCGGGCGAGCCATGAAAGACCTTTTCCCCAAATATCAACACGGCCATGTCGATCTGATCGGCTGCGGCCCCGGCGACCCCGAATTGCTGACGCTGAAGGCGCTTGCCGCCATTCAAGCCGCCGATGTCGTGGTGCATGACCGGCTGGTCAGCCCCGAAATCATGGCGCTGGTGCCTGCGGGCGTGCGGCGGGTTGACGTTGGCAAGCTGCCGAAATTTCACAAGGTTCCGCAAGAGGCGATCAACACCTTGCTGGTGGATCTTGCCCGCGAAGGGTTGCGCGTGGCGCGGCTGAAGGGCGGCGATCCGATGATCTTCGGGCGCGGCTCTGAGGAGGCTGAACATTGTCGCGCCGCAGGTGTGGCGGTAACCTATGTTCCCGGCATTACTTCGGCGCAAGGTGCGGCGGCCTCAACCGGGGTGCCGCTGACGCATCGCGGTTTGGCGACTGGTGTGCGTTATGTCACCGGGCACCGGGCCAAGGATGCCAGCCTTGATCTTGATTGGGCTTCGCTTGCGTCAGAAGAAACAACGCTTGTTGTCTATATGGGCGTGTCAAATATCGCTGAAATCGCCCTGCAACTGATGCGGCACGGAATGCCCCCCAGCTTGCCGGTGCTTGCCGTAGCAGCAGCCACAACGCCGCGCGAAACCCGGCTGTTGTCAACGCTGGGTTCTGTTGGCGCGGACACGGCGCGCACCGCGCCCGAGGCCCCGGTGTTGTTTGTGATCGGGCGGGTTGCGGGGCTTTATCCCGAAATCGTCGCGGCCGAAGCTGCCCTGTGCGACGGCCCCGGAATGGCGGCTTATGCGTAGCTTGCTTGCTTTGGTGCTGGCCGCCGGCCCGGCTATGGCCGAGCTGCCACAAGGCCGCGCAGCAGAGTTGGAACATATTGTCATTCAGGACTGCGGGTCTTGCCACGGCCTAACACTGAAAGGTGGGCTTGGCCGCCCGCTGACATCTGATGCACTTGCCCATGCCGAGCCTGAGGGGCTGGCGCAGATCATCCTTGATGGCATTCCCGGCACGGCAATGCCGCCTTGGCGCCCGCTTCTGACCGAAGAAGAAGCCATGTGGATTGCCGAATGGCTGAAAACGGAGAAAACCCCATGAAACGCCTGTCCCGCGTCTCAGTTCTTGCGCTTTTGCTTTTGGCGGCCCCCTTGGGGGCTGGCGCTGACGAGCAACGCGCCACGGGCGATCTGGGCTTGGTCATCGAGCGGGCAACCGGAAGCTTGCTGTTGATAGACCGTTCAGACCGTGCCGCGCTGGGACGGATCGAAGGCTTGGGCGATCTGAGCCATGCAACGCTGACCTATTCGCCGGATGAACGCTTTGCCTATGTCTTTGGCCGCGATGGCGGGTTGACCAAGGTCGATATTCTGACCCGCACCATTGTTGCGCGCACCATTCAGGCGGGAAATTCCATCGGCGGGGCGATTTCGGATGACGGGCGGCTTATCGCGGTATCAAATTATGAGCCCGGCGGCGTGAAAGTGTTTGATGCTGATACGCTGGCCCTGCTGGCCGATATTCCGGCGGCAGGCAAGACGATCGGCCTTGTCGATGTGCCCGGCCGGCGCTTTGCCTGGACGGTCTGGGACACGGGCGAGGTGTTCTTGGGCGACTTTTCCGGCGCTGAACCGCAGATCACCCCGCTTGGCAATGCCGGGAAAAACCCGTTCGATGCCGTGCTGACCGATGATGCTCATACCTATCTGATCGGGCTTTTCGGGGAAAAAGGTGTTACCGCCTTTGACCTTTGGGACGCCACGCCAACACCACAGAAATTTCTGACGGATTACGGCAAAGACGGCGAAGATATGCCCGTCTACAAGATGCCACATCTGCAAGGCTGGGCCTTTACCGAAGGCCAATATGCCTTGCCCGCGGTTGGGCGGCACGAATTGCTATGGGTGGATCGCGATAGCCAGCAAACCGTGGCGATGACGCCGACGCATGGGCAGCCCGTCTTTGTCATTGCACAACCGGCCAGCCCCTATGTTTGGGTGAATTTCGCCACGCCGCTGAATGATGTGGTGCAGGTTGTCGACAGCCGCAGCCATGAAGTCGTGGCAACATTGTCCCCCGGCAAGGCGGTTTTGCATATGGAATTTGCCCCCCGTGGGGCCGAGGTTTGGATCAGCAGCCGCGACGATAACAAGGTGCTGATTTACGATACCCGCACCCGCGAAAAGCTGGGGGAAATCGCGGCTGAAAGCCCCAGCGGCATCTTCTTTACCGCCCGCGCCCATCAGACGGGGCTTTAGCCGATGGATCAGATCAGCCCTGTCGATCTTGCCCTACTTGACCAGTTCCAGCGTGATCTGCCGCTGGAAAGCCAGCCCTTTGCGGTGGTTGGCACGGCGCTTGGCCTGACCGAAGCAGAGGTGATCAACCGTTTAAACGCCATGCAGGCGGCGGGGCGCATTTCTCGGGTTGGGGGCACGGTGCGGCCCAACACTGCCGGGGCTTCGACCTTGGCCGCCATGGCCGTTCCCGAAAACCGGATTGAACAGGTTGCCGCCATTGTCGGGGCGGAACCGGGGGTTAACCATTCCTACCTGCGCGAGGCAGATTGGAACCTGTGGTTTGTTGCCACCGCGTCCGAGGGCGCCGCACTCTCCCAGCTTTTGGAACGCATTCGCGCAGCCTGCGATCTGCCGCTTCTTGACCTGCGCCTTGTCCGCCCGTTCAACATCGACCTTGGCTTTCCTCTGAAGGGCAAGGCGGTGGCCATGCCCGGCCCGCGACGGCCGGAACCCGCCCTTTTGTGCCCCGATGACAAGCCGCTTCTCGATGCATTAAGCTGCGGGCTTGAACTGATACCCCGCCCCTATGCGGCGCTTGCCCGCCAATTGGGCCGGGATGAAACCGCCGTGATTGCGCGGATCCGCGCGCTTCTGGATGCGGGTATCCTCAGCCGGTTGGGCGTGATCGTGCGCCACCGCGCGCTTGGCTATACCGCGAATGCCATGGTCGTTTGGGATTTGCCCGCCGATGCGGTTTCGGTTGCGGGCGCGGCACTTGCGGCGCTGCCGGGTGTTACGCTGGCCTATGAACGCGCACCCGTTCCGGGCATTTGGCCCTATCGGCTGTATTGCATGATACATGCCCGAACCCGCGCACAGGCGCTTGCGGTGCTAGAGGCGGCCCGGGCCTTGCCTGCGCTGCAAGACGCATCACATCGCGTTCTTTTTTCCACCCGCTGCTTCAAGCAGTCTGGTGCAAGATTGCAGGAGGCTGCCTGATGCGTGCAACACTACCCGCCAATGCACTGGATGCCACAGACCGGCTATTGATTAACCGTTTGCAAGATGGCCTGCCCTTGGCCCATGCCCCCTTTGCCCCCATTGCGGCCGAAGCGGGCATTGCCGAAACCGAGGTGGTAGAACGCATCACCCATCTGCGCGAACTTGGCGCGATCACCCGTTTTGGCCCGTTTCTGGATGCCGAAGCGATGGGCGGCGCCTTTTGCCTTTGCGCTATGGCGGTTCCGTCAGACCGCTTTGACACGGTCATGACTTTGGTCAATGCCCATCCCGAGGTTGCCCATAATTATGAACGTCAGCACCATTTGAACATGTGGTTTGTCTTGGCCTGCGAAAAGCCGGAACACATCGCAAGAACAGCGGCGCTGATCGAGAAAGAGACAGGGCTGAGCGTTCTGCAATTTCCGAAACTGAAAGAGTTTTTCATCGGCTTCCGGGTAGAGGCATGACACTTGACGCAACCGACCGGCGGATCTTGAAGGCAACGGCAAGCGGCTTGCCGTTGACATTGCATCCGTTCGAGGAGGTTGGCCGTTGGCTGTTCCTGCCGGAAAACGAAGTGATCGCGCGGATGCAGGCCATGCAGGATGATGCCGTGATCCGCCGCGTGGCCCTTGCGCCAAATCATTACGCACTGGGAATGGCCGCAAACGGCATGAGCGTTTGGAATGTTGATGACGATCAGGCCGAAGCCTTGGGTGCCAAAGTTGGCGCCCTGCCCTTTGTGTCACATTGCTATCTGCGCCCCCGCGCCCTGCCAGAATGGCCCTATAACCTGTTTGCCATGCTGCACGGCACCACCCGCGACGAGGTGGAAAGCAAACGTGCCGATGTTGTGGCGCTCTTGGGTGATGCCTGTCGCGGCCATGACATTCTTTATTCCACACGCATCTTGAAAAAGACCGGGATGCGCCTTGCCGGAGAAGGCTGATGTTTCGCCTGACGCAATACATGCGTGAACTTGTGCACCCTACCCCGCTTCGCCCACGTTCCGGCGCGGTGAAACCGGTGGTGATCTGGAATCTGACGCGGCGCTGCAACCTGCGCTGTCGGCATTGCTACACCACCAGCGCCGATGTCGCCTTCCCCGGCGAGTTGAGCCACGCGCAGGCCATGGGCGTTCTGGATGACCTTGCTGCGTTTGGGATTCCTGCACTGATCTTGTCCGGGGGCGAACCGCTTAGCCGTTTTGATTTCTTCCCGCTGGCAGAACATGCACGCAAATTGGGCTTTCGGCATTTGTCACTATCGACCAATGGCACCAAACTGGCCGAAAATATCGACCGTATTGCAGATCTGTCCTTTGACTATGTTGGCATTTCGCTGGATGGCATCGGCCCGATGAACGATTGGTTCCGGGGAATGGACGGGGCCTTTGACGCGGCTTTGGCGGGCGTGCGGGCCTGCAAGGCAAAGGGTGTAAAGGTGGGGCTGCGCTTCACGATCACCGAAGATAACGCCGATATGCTGCCGGCCATGCTGGACCTTTGCGAGCGCGAAGGCGTCGACAAGTTCTACCTTTCGCATCTGGTCTATGCCGGGCGGGGCGACAAGAACCGGGGCGAAGATACCGCACACTCCCGCACCTGCCGCGCGATGGATCAGGTGATTGAGCGCGCTTGGGCCGCCGTCAGCAACAACCAGCCGCTTGAAATTGTAACCGGCAATAACGATGCCGATGCCGTCTGGTTCCTGCGCTGGGTTCAGCGGAACTTTCCGGCGCAACAGGCCGATAATGTCGTGCGGCATTTGTTGGCTTGGGGCGGGAATTCTTCGGGCCTTGGCGTGGCCAATATCGACCCGCAGGGCAAGGTTCACCCCGATACCTATTGGTCTGACTATACGGTTGGCAGCGTGAAAAACACGCCGTTCAGCCAGCTCTGGACGGGGGATGACCCGATGTTGGCCACCCTGCGCCAGCGCCCCCGGCCGTTAAAGGGCCGCTGCGGGGCCTGCGCGTTCAAGGATATTTGCGGTGGCAATACCCGCATCCGGGCGCTGCAAGTTACGGGTGATCCTTGGGCCGAAGACCCGGCCTGCTATTTGTCAAACGCCGAAATCGGGGTGGACGAAGCCGCCCGCCTTACCGTTACGCCCTTCCGGGGAAAGAGCCATGATCCTGCGCATCGTTTCCTTTAGTGCCGCCTTTGTCGGGTTCATGGCGGGGGCCGTGCAGGGGGGCGAACCAGATGGTGCGGCGATTTATGCCGACCTTTGTGCAAGCTGCCACGCCGAGACGCGCCTTGGTGGCACGGGCCCGGCGCTGATCCCCGACAACCTTGGCCGCTTGAAAGGCGCCAAGCTTGCCGCGGTTATCACCGAGGGCCGCGCCATGACTCAGATGCCTTCCTTCAAAGACAGGCTCGGCCCCGAAGATATTGCCGCGGTGGCGGATTACATCACCCAACCCCTGCCCGAAGCCCCGCTTTGGAGCGAGGCAGAAATTCTTGCGACCCGCGCGCTGCGCGACGATTACACCCCTGCCACGGCCCCCATTTTCACCGCTGATCCGATGAATGTCACGCTGGTCGTGGAAACCGGCGATAGCCATGTTTCCGTGCTGGACGGCGATACGTTCGATGTGCTGGACCGCTTTGAAACACCCTTTGCTGTGCATGGCGGCCCAAAATTCTCTGCCGATGGCCGTTTCGTTTTCATCATGTCGCGCGATGGCTGGGTGCAAAAATATGATCTGTGGTCACTGCACGAGGTAGGACGCATTCGCGCGGGGTTAAACAGCCGGAACATCGCGCTCAGTTCTGACGGGAAATACCTTGCCGTCGCCAACTATCTGCCAACCACCCTGACCCTTTTGAACACAGCGGATCTGACGGTGGCCAAGGTCTTTGATGTTGCGGGCCGCAATGGCACGCCCTCGCGGGTTTCTGCTGTTTATCAAGCACCTGAACGGGGCACTTTCGTGCTGGCGCTGAAGGATGTGCCGGAAATCTGGGAAATTGCCTTCACCGAAAATGGCGGGCCCTACGCTGACGGCTTGGTTCATTCCAACGAAAGCGGAGTGGAAGAAGCCCTTGGTGTTGAAAAGGGGCTTTTCGCCAGACGCCGCATCGACGTGTCGGCACCGCTGGACGATTTCTTCTTTTCGCATGGCTATCGCGAGTTGATCGGGGCCAACCGTGAAGGCGAAACCGGGGTTGTCGTTAACCTTGACGTTGGCCGTGAAATCGCCAGTCTTCCGCTGCCGGGGATGCCGCATCTTGGATCTGGCATCAGTTGGGAAAGAAACGGCCATCGCGTTGTTGCCATTCCGCATCTGAACGAGTCGCGCATCAGCATTATCGACATGCAAGACTGGAGCCTTATCAAAGTCATCGAAACCTCGGGCCCAGGGTTCTTTCTGCGCAGCCATGATGGCACGCCCTATCTGTGGGCCGATGTTTTTACCGGCGAAAACAAAGGCCAGATGCACATTATCGACAAGCAAACGCTGGAAGTAGTGAAGGTGCTGACGCCCGAACCGGGCAAGACGGTTGCCCATACGGAATTCACCCGCGACGGCAGCCGCGCCCTTGTGTCAATCTGGGAAATGGACGGTGCGGTCATCGTATACGACGCCGCAACGTTTAAGGAAATCAAACGCTTGCCTATGGTGAAGCCTTCGGGAAAATATAATGTCTGGAACAAGATCACCTTCGAGGATGGCACCAGCCATTGACCCGCAGCCGGGGCGACGTTGGCTTTTGCCGCTGGCGCTTTGGCCCTTTGCCACGGGTGCGGTGGCGATCAACCTTTTCCTTTTGGGGCTGATCGGGGTGTCGATGGGGCGCGCGTCAATTTCGCCATTGGTGGCGCTGCTGTGGTCCTTGCCGCTGGGCCTTCCTGCGACATGGGCCGCAACGCGTTGGGTGCGCAGCCTTATCCGCACGGCCGATCAGCCACCTTCGCCACGGGCGATGTCGCAAAACCCCCGCAGATAGCCCAGATCCGTATCGCGCTTGCGCAGCCCAAGGTGGATGCTTTTGTGCAAGCCCCTGCGGCCGATGCGAAGCGCGGCAAGGTTTTGGCCCTGCCCCATTTCTGCAATCAGCCAATCGGGTAGGACCGCAATGCCCCGGCCCGCACTGACCAGTTGCAACATAAGTTCGATGGATTCGATCCCGATATGGTGTGCAGGCCGCTGGCCCGCGGGCAAAAGAAATCTGGTGAAAATATCCAACCGGTCAGGGCTGACGGGGACCGTATACAGCGTTTCACTGGCCAGATCGGCGGGTTCGACATGTGCCTTGACGGTTAGCGGATGGGTCTTTGGCAAAACGAGTTTCAGCTCATAATCAAAGACCGGCATGAATATCAACTCAGCAAGGTTGATCGGATCGGGTGTTACCAGAATGTCAATCTCATGTGCCCGAAGCGCGGCCACCCCGTCAAAGCGGAAGGCTGTTTTCACATCAAGCGCGACATCCGGCCAAGCCGCCAAATAGGGCCGTGTCACCCGCATCAGCCATTTTTCGCAAGGGTGGCATTCCATGCCCAAACGCAAAATGCCGCGCTGGCCCTGCGCAAGATCGGTCAGCACGCGTTCGGCATGGTCAAGCTCGGGCAGGATACGCTCTGCCAGATCCAGAAGAAACTCTCCGGCCTGTGCCAGTTGCAACCCACGCCCAACCTTGCGCCAAACCTGAAGTTGATACCGGGCCTCCAGCTTGGCGATGGCATGGCTGGCAGCAGATTGCGACAGGTTCAACCGCGCGGCCGCGGCCGTTACGGAGCCCGTCTGGTGAACCGCCCGCAGAATTGCCAGATGTTGGGGATCAATCATCATGCACAACTTTCATGAATTCATGAAATCATTCCATTTTTGTTCATGACTGTCACGCGCTATTGGCCATTTACCCATAAGGAGAGCGCCATGCCCTTTGATTTTGATCGCGTCATCCCGCGCCAGAACAGCAATTCAATGAAATGGGGCGCAGGCCCGGCCCTGTTGACGCAGGCGCAGGCCATGGCCGAGCCGCTGCCGATGTGGGTGGCCGATATGGATTTTCGCGCGCCCCAGCCGGTTATCGACGCCTTGGTTGAGGCCGCCGAATATGGCGTTTTCGGGTATCCGAATGGGGCGGCGCCCAGCTATGTGCAGGCGGTGGTCGAATGGCAGGGCCGCCGCTTTGGCTGGACGGTGAACCCCGATTGGGTGGTGCAGGTTTCGGGGATTATCACCGCAATCAAAACCGCCGTGCAGGCATTTACCCGCCCCGGTGAAAGCGTGCTGATTCAGCCGCCGGTCTATGCGCATTTTCGCGATGACGTTTTGCTGAACGGTCGTTTTCCCGTAAGCGCACCACTAACGCACGATGGTGATCGCTATCGCTTTGACCCCGCCCTGTTCGAAGCGGCCATCCGCCCCGACACGCGGCTTTTCATTTTGTCAAACCCCCACAACCCAACCGGAAATGTCTGGTCTGCAGATGAACTGCGCGAAATGGGGCGGATCTGTGCGCGTCATGATATTTTGGTTATTGCCGATGAGATCCATCAGGATCTGGTGCTGAACCCGTCTTGCCGGCATGTGCCTTTTGCCAGCCTTGGGCCAGAATTTGCTGCGATGTCAATAACATGCACCGCGCCTTCGAAGACCTTCAATTTACCCGGTCTGCAAAGCGCCAATCTTTTCATCCCAAGCGAACCTCTGCGCGCGGCCTTTCAGCGGCAGTATGACCGCAATGTTTTTCCTTTGGTCAATGTGATGGGTATGGTCGCGGCCGAAGCCGCCTATCGCCACGGCGCGCCATGGCTGGATGCGCTTTTGCCCTATCTTCGTGCGAACCACAGCCATTTTGCCACGGCCATAAACGGGTTGAACGGGGGGCTGCGTGTCTTGCCCGCCGATGCGCTTTATCTGGCCTGGATGGATTGCCGCGGGCTTGGTCTTGATCCTGCTGCGCTGGAGGATTTCTTGCTGATCAAAGGCCGTGTCTGGTTTGACAAGGGGCCGAAATTTGGCGCCGAAGGACATGGCCATATGCGCGTGAATCTTGGTTGCCCACGCGCAACTGTGGACGAGGCGATTTCCCGGCTAAAGGCTGCTTTGCCCGCCGGCTGATTCTCAGCCTTGCCCCGTGCGCTTTACCAAGTTGATCATTTTGGCCGCTGGCGCGATGGATTTCGTGGCGGTGGCACGCTCGTTCAGGGGTGAATAGCCAAAACGCGCCCGGAAAACTTTGGAGAAATGCGAAATCGACGAAAAGCCACAGGCAACTGCGATTTCTGAAACGCTGGCTTCGGATTGCAGCAGCAGATTGCGCGCGCGGTCCAGCCGCAGTTCAAGCCAATAACGCATCGGCGTCAGATTCAGGTGCTTTGCGAAAATACGTTCCATCTGGCGGCAAGAAATCCCCAGTTCCTCGGCCACCTCTGCCGCCGACATCGGGGTTTCGATGTTTTCGTTCATCAGCGCGATAGCCTTGGCCAAAAGCGCGTTGCGCACACCCAGCCGGAATTGCGCCGAAAATCGCTGCAAGGATTTGCCGTCGCGCATACCGGAATAAACCAGTTGTTCGGCCACAGCCACGGCCAGATCGCGGCCATGGTCTTGAAAGATCATGTGCAAAACAAGGTCAAGCGTAGCGGTGCCACCCGAACAGGTAGGATGCGCCGGGTCGGCAACGAAAACCGATTTGGTCAGCCGGACATTTGCAAAGCGTTCGGCAAAGGCATCATGATAGGCCCAGTGGATCGCGGCTTCCTTGCCGGCCATCAACCCGGCTTTGGCAAGAAAATAGGCGCCCGAACAAATCCCCCCGATCACCGCGCCCCGTGCCCGCTGCGTGCGCAGATAGGCCCCAAGTTCGGGGCGATAATCGCCAACGGCCTCATCACCCGAAACGATCATCAATTTCTGCCGCCGCTCCAGTTGCATCAGGCCCTGATGCACCGGCGTGGACAGCCCGTTTGACGCCATGACCGCCCCGCCATCAACCGAAGCCAGACGCCAGCGATAGATCTCTCGGCCAGCGGCAAAATTGGCCAACCGCAGCGGTTCGATTGCACAAGAAAGCGAAATATGCGGAAAACCTTCGATCAGAAGAAAGACGAAATCGGATGTTTCTGTCATGGCGTTTCGCCTTTGGCTGATCTGGTTAAGGTGACGCGCGCCCGAATTATTGCGGGCGCGCGGCGGATTTTATGCAGCCGGCCGCTGAAGATGGGCATAGCTGGCAACAAAGCGGCCAAACTTATGCGATCCGCAGGTCACGGGCTGATAGCGCTGCGGGTTCGCCGCTGACACGCAGGAAGGCAGTGGTGCGATCACGGCATCGAAATCGGCGTCGATGAAGAAGGGGATCGAATATCGCTCGCGTCCCGAGGTGTTGATGACGCGGTGCATATTGGCCAGATAGACATCATTCGTCAGTTTCTGGATCAAATCCCCGATATTGATGACAAAGGCACCGCGAATAGGCGTGCCATCTACCCAATCGCCCTTGCGGTTCATCACCTGAAGACCGCCCACATCATCCTGCGCCAAGATGGTCAGGTTGCCGTAATCGGTATGCGCGCCAATGCCGATGATGTCTTTGTCTGCGTGGCCATTTTGCGGCGGATAATGCAAAAGGCGCTGGATCGAGATCGGGTCATTCATGATGCTGTCAAAAAAGGCCTCCGGCAGATCGAGGCTCAGCGCGATGCCGCGCAGCAGTTGCTTCGACAGCGTCACCATCTTTTCATGGTAGCCATAGACCAGTTTTTGAAACTCCGGCAGCGCGGTCGGCCATTGGTTCGGGCCAAAGAACGGACCTTGCAAACTGGGGCGTTCCGGGCCGATGTCAAAACATTCCTTCAGATCACGGGTTTTGCCGGGATCTGTATTTTCGCCAAAAGGCTCAATATAGCCGCGCAGGGCCACGTCAGAGCGGCTGACATGCAGTGCCATCTTGTCTTCCATCGGAAGCGCAAAGAAGCGGCGGGTCACGTCAAAGACGTCATCCACAAAACCCTGCGCGATGCCGTGGTTTTTCACATACATAAAGCCGGCATTCGACAACGCCCAGCGGATTTGCCGGGCAACCCCCAGCTTGTCGCTGCCGTCCAGCAATGGGGCGACGTCGATCACCGGAATGGCGTCGAAATCTTCGCGTGTGTCGCGCAGTTTGTCGTCCAGACGCGCGATAAGGTCCTTGCTCATGCCAATTCTCTCCCATTTTGGCGTGATTACGGATGTGCGAAACCGCCGCCCCCCTTTTCAGGGGGACGCTGGCCTTCGAATTTCAGTTGATTCAGTTCAGGCGGTCAGTACCACATATCGGCCATGGAGCCCTTGCGGCGCGCCATGAAGTCCTGAAGCGCGTCGTCGGTCCCTTGGTCCAGTTGCGGCGCCTCAAAGTCGCGCAGAATGGCTTTCCAGCGCGTATTTGCGCGCTTGGCAGAATCGATGCCGCCTTGTTCATCCCAGGTTTCCCAAGGCTGATTGTCATCCATCGCGCTGTCCCAATAGGCAGTCTCATAGTGGCGCAGCGTGTGCTGGGTGGAAAACAGGTGTTGGCCCGGCCCCAGTTCGTTCAGAGCTTCAAAGGCAAGGCTGTCATCATCGGTTGCCATACCATCAAGATAGGCATGAAGCGCGCCGCACATGTCGGTATCCATCACATGCTTTTCGTAAGACATCGACAGAAGACCATCAAGGAACCCTGCCGAGTGCAGCACATAGTTGGCCCCACCCTGCACGGCCGACATCATCGACATCATCGACTGCTGCATCGCCTGCCCGTCGGGCAGTTTCGAAGTCGAGAAGTTGCCCGCGCAGCGCAGCGGCATGTTCAGGCGGCGGGCAAGCTGACCCATGACCAGCGAGCCGATGGCGGGCTCCGGCGTGCCAAAGGTGGGCGAGCCGGTGCGCAGCGACATCGACGAGAAGAAGCTGGCCAGAACCGTCGGCGCACCGGGGCGCACAAGTTGTGCCAGCGCACAAGACGACATCGATTCGGCCAGACCCTGCGCCACCATACCGGCAGTGGTCAGCGGTGCCACGGCACCACCCAGCAGGAACGGCAAATGGATCGAACCCTGATTGGCTGCCGCATAGGCACGGATGCCCGCGGTCGTCACACCATCCAGCACCAAGGGCGAGGTGGTGTTGAAGTTCCCCATCACCACGCAGTTCTGATCGACAAAATCAGCGCCGAACAGGATGCGCGACATTTCAATCGAATCTTCCACACGTTCAGGCGCTGTGATCGAGCCAAGGAAAGCGCGGTCTGAATAGCGGATATGGGAATAGACCATGTCCATATGGCGCTTGTTCACCGGCACATCGGTCGGTTCACAAACCGTGCCGCCCGAGTGGTGCAGCCAGGGAGACGCCTGCGACAGTTTCACGAAGTTCTGGAAATCTTCGATGGTGCCGTAGCGGCGGCCACGGTCAAGATCCATCACAAAGGGCGAACCGTAAGACGGGGCAAAGACCACGTTCTTGCCGCCGATCCGCACATTGTTCGCAGGATTGCGGGCGTGCTGGGTAAATTCAGCCGGAGCGGTTTTGAGAATTTCGCGCACCATGCCCGGTTCAAATTTCACCCGCCAGACGCCGGCGGTTTGCTCCGTCACATCGGCGCCGGCCTCTTTGTAAAGCCGCATTGCTTCATGGTCTTCGCGCAGCTCAATGCCGATCTCGGCCAGGATACGGTCAGCGGTTGCCTCGATGCGGACAAGGCTTTCTTCCGACGCGATGTCATAGGTCGGGATGCCGCGCACGATATAGGGGCGATGCGTGCCCTGTTCGACACCCACGCGCGCCTCGCGGCGCTGTTGCCGCCCACCGCGCTGCCGTTTCGGTTCGGGAAGATCGCCGTCTGCCATGATGCTGCCTTTCGATAAGTCGCCCGTAATTTATTCGCTTTGTGCTGCGCCGTGACGCTGGAAAATTATCATGGACTTGATAAGCTGTGTTTATGGAAACACTGCGCAATCTCATCCCGTCAATCAACAGCCTCGTCGTCTTTGAGGCTGCGGGGCGGTTGTCCAGCTTTACCGGTGCTGCGCGCGAATTGCGTATGACGCAGGCTGCCGTGTCCTATGCCATCCACCGGCTGGAAGAACATCTCGGCACCACCTTGTTTTTGCGCGAACATCGCCGGGTGCGCCTTAGCGAGGCAGGGGCGCGGTTTCACGCCGATGTATCCATTGGTCTGTCGCATATCCAGCGGTCGGCGCAGGATTTGCGGGCGGTGGCAACGGGGGGGCATGTAACCCTGTCTTGCTCGACAGCCTTTGCTGCATTCTGGATGGTGCCGCGCATGACGCAGCTACGAACCGACCTGCCGCATATCGACCTGCGCATCCAGACCGCCGACCGTGACCTTGATTTGCTGGGCGAAGGTATTCCGCTTGCCGTTCGTGGTGGCTCTGCGGGTGACTGGCCACAGTATCAGACCGAACCTTTGGCTTCGGAAGAAATCTTCCCGGTCTGCGGTGCAAACTATCCGTTAGGCCGTGAACGCCCCGTTTTGCCAGCGGAATTGCTTGACCACCCGCTGATTCATCTGGAAGAGCCTTTCCGTTCCGCCGCAACTTGGCGCGACTGGTTCTCCTCTGCCGGGATTGAGGGGCGGCGCGTTCCTAAGGGTTTGCAAATCAACGATTATGTTTCGGTGGTGCAATCGGTGATCGCCGGGCAAGGCATTGCGCTTGGTTGGCGTCATCTGGTTGACGTGCTGGTGAAACAGGGAGTTCTGGTTCGGCTGACAGATCATGTGCTGACCACCGGCAAAAGCTTTCACGTCATCTGGCCGCGCGATGCCGTTTTGTCAAAAGCCGCGCTGGAAGTGCGCGATTGGCTTTTGGCGCAGCCCCGCGATTAGGCCCCTATCGCAGGCGCCGTGGCGGAAAACCAAAGCGGGTGCTGAACGAACGCGACAGGGTTGCCGCCGATGAAAACCCGCAGCGCAGGGCAATTTCAGCCAGAGGGTGGCGGGTGTCGGTGATCATCCGGCGCGCCGCCTGAAGGCGCAGCGACAGGTTATAGGCGGCGGGTGTCAGGCCAAGGTGCTGCATGAAAATCTGCTCCAACCGCCGCGGCGACAGGCCAATGGCGCGCGCAATTTCCGGCGTGGTTTCCGGGCTTTCAAGCTGGGCTTCCATCCGAGCAATTGCGGCAGCAACGCGTGGGTCAAATCTGGGGCTGCTATGGCGCGGGCTGACTTGCGGCTCATGACCGTCGCGCGCTGTGGTGATGAAACTTGCCGCCACTTGCAAGGCCAGCGCCGGCCCATGCCGCGCGCGAATCAGGTTCAACATAAGATCACCCGCCGGGGCCGCGCCGCCCGCGGTAAAGCGCCCGCGATCAATGACGAACCGGTCCGGCAGCACCTCCACGGCAGGATGGGCGGCGGAGAAATCTTCGATGTCTTCCCAATGAACGGTTGCCTTATAGCCATTCAAAAGCCCGGCGCGGGCCAAAACCCAAGCCCCGGCATCAATGCCGCCAATGGCGGCAAAGCGCGGCGCCATCCGCGACAGTTCGCGCACAAGCTGGGCCGTAGCGCCTTGCGATTGCTGAAACCCCGCAATCACCACCAAGGCATCGGCCCCCTCGGCCGCAGACAACGGGCCGGCGGAAGGCAGTTCAATCCCACAAGTCAGCGGCACCGCCTGCCCATCGCGCGAGACGACGCGCCAGCGATAGCTGTCCGTTCCCAGATGCCGGTTGGCCGATCGCATCGGATCCAATGTCGAGGCGACCTCAAGAATTGAAGATTGCGGCAAGACCAGAACGGCCAGCGTAATGGGCTGCTGCGATGCAGCAAAAATTGTTGCGGGTTTTGCCATGAATATTGCGTAATATGCAATTCGCAACCAATCAAGCCCGCTATGCTGTGCCCGATCGAATTGGAGGATTCACATGCCCTTGGCCATGAACCGCGAAGTTTTCATTACCTGTGCCGTTACCGGCTCGGGCGGCACGCAGGACCGCAGCCCGCATGTGCCGCGCAGCCCGGAACAGATTGCCAAATCGGCCATCGACGCGGCCAAAGCTGGCGCCGCCGTGGTGCATTGCCATGTGCGTGACCCGGAAACCGGCAAACCCGCCCGCGACCCTGCACTTTACCGCGAAGTGACCGAACGTATCCGCGATTCTGGCACCGATGTGGTGTTGAACCTGACGGCCGGCATGGGGGGCGACATCTATTTCGAAGGCACCGAAGACATGGGCCGCATGGGCCCGCGTTCGGATATGGCGGGCGCGACGGAGCGGGTGGCGCATGTGGTCGAATGCCGCCCTGAGATCTGCACGCTTGATTGCGGCACGATGAATTTCAACGAGGCCGATTATGTGATGGTCAATACGCCCGGCATGTTGCGTGACATGGCAACGCGCATGACCAAGGCGGGCGTCCGCATCGAGATTGAGGCCTTCGACACCGGCCATCTGTGGCTGGCCAAGCAACTGGCAGCCGATGGCGTCATTCCTGACCCGGTTCTGGTGCAGCTTTGCATGGGCGTGCCGTGGGGCGCGCCGGATGATCTGAACACCTTCATGGCGATGGTGAACAACGTGCCGTCAAACTGGTTCTGGTCGGCCTTTGCGTTGGGCCGCCACCAGATGCCTTATGTCGCCGCCGCCGTGCTGGCAGGTGGCAACGTGCGCGTGGGTCTGGAAGATAACCTCTGGCTCGACAAGGGCGTGTTGGCGACCAACGCGCAACTGGTGGAACGCGCGGTTTCTATCATCTCGAACCTTGGTGCGCGGGTGATTACCCCCGCCGAAGTGCGCGCGAAACTGAAGCTGGAAAAACGCGCACCCCTGCCGCGCTAAGGCGCCGGGACAGAACAAAACAAGCGCCTCTGCCTGCGAGCAGAGGCCTGGGCGAATGGCAAAAGGGAAGACCATGGCACGCAAGGCGGCAATCATTGGTGGTGGGGTTATCGGCGGCGGTTGGGCCGCGCGTTTCCTGTTGAACGGCTGGGATGTTGCGGTCTTCGACCCCGATCCCGAAGCGCCCCGCAAGGTGGGTGAGGTCATCGCCAACGCCCGCAAGGCGCTGCCGGCACTTTCCGATGTGCCAATGCCAGCCGAGGGCAACCTTTCATTCGCAGGGACCATCACCGAAGCCGTGGAAGGCGCGGAATATATTCAGGAATCGGTCAGCGAACGGCTGGATCTGAAGCATCGCGTTTTCGCGCAAATCCAGCAGGTTGCGCCGGGCGTGCTGATCGGCTCCTCGACCAGCGGTTTCAAACCTTCGGAATTGCAGGAAAAAGCCCCCGAACCGGGGATGATCTTTGTCGCCCACCCGTTCAACCCGGTTTACCTTCTGCCCTTGGCCGAAGTGGTGCCCAGCGCCAAGAACCCGCCCGAGGCAGTTGAGCGCGCCAAGGAAATCTTGCGCGAAATCGGCATGTTCCCGCTGCATGTCCGCAAGGAAATTGATGCCCATATCGCAGACCGCTTCCTTGAAGCTGTCTGGCGCGAGGCGCTTTGGCTGGTGAAGGATGGCATCGCCACCACCGAAGAAATCGACGAAGCCATCCGCATGGGCTTTGGCTTGCGCTGGGGGCAAATGGGCCTTTTTGAAACCTACCGCGTCGCGGGCGGCGAGGCCGGGATGAAGCATTTCATGGCCCAGTTCGGCCCCTGCCTGACCTGGCCCTGGACCAAGCTGATGGATGTGCCGGAATTCAACGACGAACTTGTTGACCTGATCGCGGGCCAATCCGATGCCCAGTCTGGCCACCATTCGATCCGCGAGTTGGAGCGTATTCGCGACAGCAACCTGATCGGCTTCCTGCGCGCGCTGAAAGAGCGCAACTGGGGCGCTGGCAATGTGCTGCGTGCCCATGACGAACGCCGCGCCGCCGCTTTCCATGCCGAGATTGCCGCGCAGGTCGATACCGGCCCGAAAGCTGCACCCTTGGTCATGTATCGCGGTCAGGTTCTGCCGGGCTGGATCGACTACAATGGCCACATGACCGAAAGCCGCTATTATTTCGTCAACTCGGAAACCATCGACAATTTTCTGCGCACGATTGGCGCCGGGATGGATTATGTCGCAGCCGGTCACTCGTTCTATTCGGCTGAAACCCATATCCGCCATCTGGGCGAGGCGAAGCTGGGCGAACAAGTGCGCGGCGAATTGCAGATCCTTTCCGCCGACGAAAAGCGCTTCCGTTCCTTTGTGCGGGTGATGGTGGGCGATACCTGCGTTGCCACCGTCGAACAGATCTGCCTGCATGTCGATATGAAGGCCGGGAAATCCACCCCCGCCGCACCAGAGGTCTGGGCAAAACTCAAGGCCATTGCCGACGCCCATGCCACCCTGCCGATGCCCGAAGGCGCCGGTCGCGCCGTGGGGCAGAAAAAGTGAAACGCGTCCTCATCACCGCAGGCGCGAATGGCATCGGACTGGTGATGGCACGCGCCTTCGCCGCCGATGGCTACCGCGTCTGGGTGACGGACGTGGATCAGGCCCAACTTGCCGCGCTGCCCCCCGGCATCCGCGGCACCTTGGCCGATGCCGCCCATGAGCCGGCAATGGCGGCGCTCTTTGCCGAAATTGCCGCCGAATGGGGCGGGCTGGATGTGCTTTGCGCCAATGCCGGGATCAAAGGGCCGACGGCGGCCATCGAAGATATGCCGCTGGAAGCTTGGCACCAATGCCTTGGCGTCAATCTTGATGGCGCGATGCTGGCCGCAAAATACGCCGCCCGACTGATGAAACCGGCAGGCGCTGGGGTGATGATCTTCACCTCTTCGACCTCGGGCCTTTATGGCACCCCATTCCGCGCACCCTATGTCGCGGCGAAATGGGGCGTCATTGGTTTGATGAAAACCGTGGCGATGGAACTTGGCCCGCATGGCATCCGCGCCAATGCGATTTGCCCCGGTTCCGTGAACGGCCCCCGCATTGACCGTGTGATCGAGGCGGAGGCCGAAGCCAAAGGCATGACCCCGGACGCCGTGCGCCAAGGCTATGCCTCGGGCACCGCGATGAAACGCCTGACCGATGCCGAAGATGTCGCTGACATGGCGGTTTTCCTCGCCTCGCCCCGCGCCCGCATGATTTCAGGTCAGGCGCTGGCGGTCGATGGCATGACCTATAACGTTGATCCGTAAGGAGAAATCCGATGCATTTCGGTTTGACCGAAGAACAGCAGATGATCGTCGATGCAACCCGCGCCTTCGTGGAAAATGAACTTTTTCCGCATGAGCTGGCCGTGGAACGCGCAGGCCATTTGCCCTTGGAGCTTATCAAGGAAATCCAGAAGAAAGCGATCGAGGCCGGGCTTTATGCCGCCAATATGCCGGCAGAGGTCGGGGGCGCTGGGCTCGATACCCTGTCATGGCTGCTTTATGAAAAGGAACTGGGCCGCGCCAACTACGCCCTGCACTGGACCTGCGTCGCACGGCCTTCGAATATCCTTCTGGCTGGCAATGCCGAACAGCGCGAAAAATATCTGATGCCCTGTATCCGCGGCGAAACATGGGATTGCCTTGCCATGACCGAACCCGGCGCCGGATCTGACCTGCGCGGCATGAAGGCATCGGCCCGCCAGGATGGCGATGACTGGATCCTGAACGGCACCAAACATTTCATCAGCCACGCCGACCTCGCCGGGTTCTCGATTGTCTTCATGGCCACCGGCGAAGAAGACACCCCCCGCGGTCCGAAAAAGAAGATCACGGCGTTTTTTGTCGACAAAGGCACCAAGGGTTTCACCGTGCGCGAAGGCTATCGCAACGTCTCGCACCGGGGCTACACCAACGGCATTCTCGAATTCGACGATTGCCGCCTGAACAAACGGCAAATTCTGGGCGAAGTGCATAAGGGCTTTGAGGTGGCAAACTCCTGGCTCGGTGCCACCCGCCTGCAAGTCGCCTCCACCTGCCTCGGCCGCGCCGAACGCGCCTTGGGTCATGCCATCACCTACGCGGCCGAACGCAAGCAATTCGGCCAACAAATCGGCAAGTTCCAAGGCGTTTCCTTCAAACTGGCCGATATGGCGATGGAGTTGAAAGCAGCGGAACTCCTCACGCGTGAGGCGGCTTGGAAATACGACCAAGGCACCGTAACCGAAGCCGACATGTCGATGGCCAAGTTGAAAGCCACCGAAGTGCTGGCGATGATTGCCGATGAAGCGATCCAGATCCATGGCGGCATGGGATTGATGGATGAACTGCCCCTGGAACGCATCTGGCGAGATGCGCGGGTAGAGCGGATCTGGGAAGGTACCAGCGAAATTCAGCGCCACATCATCAGCCGCGAACTTCTGCGCCCGCATGGCGCGTGACCCCCGTCGCCCGGGGGTTTCACACCCCCGCGGTGCAGTTTTCAGGAAAACTGCACCTTCCCCCGTGGGATATTTGAACACAGAGGATGACGATGGATTTTGTTTTCATCCTCTGTGCGAAAATATCCCGGGGTCCGGGGCAGCGCCCCGGGGCTGAGCCAAAGAAAGACCGTTGGAAATGAAAAACCTCGACCGCCTTCTCCGCCCGAAATCTATTGCCGTTCTTGGCGCTGGCTGGGCTTTGAATGTTATCGAACAATGCCGGAAGATGGGGTTCAAAGGCCCGGTCTGGCCCGTGCATCCGACCAAGCCAGAGATCGGCGGGTTGACGGCCTATCCGTCGCTGGCCGATCTGCCAGAGCTCCCGGATGCAACCTTCATCGGGGTCAACCGCTTTGCCACAATTGACGTGGTGAAAGAGCTTGCCGCCATGGGCGCGGGCGGGGCGATCTGCTTTGCCTCTGGTTGGACCGAGGCGGGTGAGCCGGAATTGCAGGGCCGGTTGATCGAGGCGGCGGGCGACATGCCCATCCTTGGGCCCAACTGCTATGGTGTCATCAACTATCTGGACGGCGCGCTTTTGTGGCCAGACCAGCATGGTGGCATCCCGGTAGAACGGGGCGTGGCACTGGTCAGCCAGTCATCGAACATCGTTATCAATCTCGGGATGCAGCAGCGCGGGCTGCCGGTGGCTTATGTCGCCTGTCTTGGCAATGCTGCTGTGGTGGGCTTGGCCGATCTGGCGGGGGCCTTGCTTGATGATCCGCGGGTTACGGCGCTGGGGCTTTATATTGAAGGCATTGACGATGCCCCGGCCTTTGCGGCGCTTGCCGAACGGGCGCGGGCAATGGGCAAGGGGGTGGTGGCGATCAAGTCGGGCAAGACCGAGCTGTCGCGCACTGCGGCCGCCAGCCATACCGCCAGCCTTGCTGGGGGGGGGGCGGCGTCTTCGGCCTTCTTGCGCCAGATTGGGGTGGCCGAGGTCAACACGCCTTCGGAACTTATTGAGACGCTGAAGCTTTTCCATGTCCATGGTGCGCAAATCGGCAGACGGATCTGTTCGCTTTCCTGTTCGGGGGGCGAAGCGGGTCTGGTGGCAGATCTTGCAGCACCCTATGGCATTGATTTCCCGCCAGTGCCGCAGGCCACGCATGACCGGCTGTTCGCGGTTCTGGGTGAGATCCCAACCATCTCTAACCCTTTGGATTATCATACCTTCATCTGGGGAGATGGCCCCAAAACCACTGAGGTTTTCAGCGCCATGCTGGAGGCCTATGACGCCGGGATCTACATTATCGACAGCCCGCGCGCTGACCGCTGCGATCCCGCGGGCTATCAGCCGGCGTTCGATGCCATTGTGGCGGCACAAAAGGCGACGGGCAAAGTTGCTTTGCCGGTTGCCTCCATGCCCGAAAACTTTGGCGAGGCCCGTGTGCAGGCGATGATGGATCAGGGGGTTTGCACACTTTTGGGTCTGGAAACTGCGCTGGCGGCGATCAAGGCCGCGCAGACGCCTGCGGGTTTGCCGGGCTGGCGGCCTGTTGCCGCGTTGCCGCCCCGCGACAGCCGGATGTTAAGCGAAGCCGAGGGCAAGGCGCTTTTGGCTGCGGCCGGGGTTGCGGTGCCAAAAGCGGTTTCCGCAAAGGCTTTGACCGGTCTGGATGTGACGGACCTTACGCCGCCCTTCGCTCTCAAAGGTCTGGGCTTTGCCCACAAGACCGAAGCCGGTGCGGTACGACTTGGCCTTTCCAGCCTTGAGGGGCAGGCCGAAATGGCGGGGGCTACCGGCTATCTGGTAGAAGAAATGGTCACAGGCGCCGTGGCCGAAATCCTGCTTGGGCTGCGGCGCGACCCGGTTTATGGCGTGACATTGACCCTTGGCATGGGCGGTGTCACGGCCGAGGTTTTGGCCGATACGGTAACGTTGGTGCTGCCCGCGACCGAGGCGCAGGTGTTGGCGGCGATGCGTGGCCTGCGGCTCTGGCCGCTTTTGGACGGCTATCGCGGGCGGCCCAAGGCCGATACGGCTGCACTCGCCCGCGTTGCCGTGGCACTGGGGGCAGTGATGCTGGCCGATAGCAGTATAGAAGAAATTGAAATCAACCCCATCCTCCTGCGCGCCGAAGGTGCCGTTGCGGTGGATGCCCTGATCCGGAAGGCATGACACATGGCAGAGATGCAGATGAGAACCGAAGGCCCGATCAAAACCCGCCGCGAAGGCGCGATCCTTGAGGTGACGCTTGACGCGCCCAAGGCCAATGCGATCAGCCTGAAAACCAGCCGGGTGATGGGGCTGGTCTTTCGCGATTTCCGCGACGATGACTCGTTGCGCGTTTGCATTGTTCGGGCGGCCGGCGAAAAGTTTTTCTGCCCCGGATGGGATTTGAAAGCTGCCGCCGAAGGGGACGCGGTGGATGGCGATTATGGCGTTGGCGGTTTTGCGGGCTTGCAGGAGCTGCCGAACCTCAACAAGCCGGTAATTGCTGCTGTGCAGGGCATCTGCTGCGGCGGCGGGTTGGAGTTTGCCCTTTCCGCCGACATAATCCTGTGTTCGTCGAACGCAACTTTCGCCTTGCCGGAAATCCGCTCGGGCACCGTGGCCGATGCCGCCAGCATCAAATTGCCAAAGCGTATCCCCTATCATGTGGCGATGGATTTGCTGCTGACGGGCCGCTGGTTTGATGCCGAAGAAGCCCATCGTTGGGGGCTGGTAAAGGAAATCTGCGCGCCCGAAGACCTTTTGGCCAAAGCGTGGGATCTGGCACGGTTGTTGGAATCGGGCCCGCCGCTCGTCTATGCCGCGATCAAGGAAGTGGTGCGCGAGGCGGAAAACATGCGTTTCCAAGATGCGCTGAACCGCATCACCAAGCGGCAGATGCCGACGGTGGACAAGCTTTATTCCAGCGAGGACCAATTGGAAGGCGCCCGCGCCTTTGCCGAAAAACGCGACCCGATCTGGAAAGGACGTTAAGCCATCTGGGCCAACAAGTGGTTCCGCGCATCTGTAATATGCTGCGCCAAAAGGGCGGCCGCGGTTGCACCATGGCCTGACCGCCACTGGTCAAAAATGGCTTGATGGTTGCTAAGCCACTGATCTGTCTTAGTAATAAGATGGTCATAGCGCAGGGCGTGAATGGCACAAGTGTCGCGCAATTCTGCAACCAACGCCATTTGGCGCGGGCGTTGCGCGGGGGCATATAGGGCGGTGTGAAAGGCATTGTCACCCGCCCGCCAGCCCGGACGCCCGGCGTCGAGATCAGATTTTCGCAAGACCAACTCGGTTTCAATGTGGTCGGCGGGCGTCGCAAGTTTTGCTGCACGCAACACCAGATCACATTCAAGCAAGATCCGCAGATCATATACCTCTGCCAGTTCTTCGCGATTCAACGCGACAACCTTGGCCCCCTTGCCGGGGATCACCGTTACCAGACGATCTGCAGCAAGCCGTTGCAAGGCATCGCGCACAGGGATGCGGCTGGTCCGGTATCTTTCCGCCAAATCGGTCTGTAGCAACACGGTTCCCGGCGGCAGGTCGCCGGACAGAATGGCAGCGCGCAGGGTATCGGCCAAAGTCATATTGCGGTCTTTCCATTTTATGTATACATGTATACACAACTTGGAGGGCCCGGCAATGGCGCATAACTATGAAAGCCGCATCATCTGGACCGGCAATACCGGACAGGGAACGGCGCATTACCGCAGTTATGCGCGCACATGGGATGTGGCGGTGCCGGGAAAGCCGGTGATCCACTGTTCCAATGATCCGCTTCTGGGCGGCGACCCGGCCAAGATGAACCCCGAAGACCTTTTGCTTTCGGCGCTCTCGGCCTGTCATATGCTGTGGTATCTGCACTATGGCGCAGATGCGGGCATCACAGTGACGGGTTATGAAGACGCGCCGCTTGGCCAAGGCGAAGTGGGGCCGGGGGGTGCTGGGCGCTTCGTTTCGGCCACGCTCAGACCGGTGATTACGGTGCAGCCCGGCACCGACCTTGAACTTGCAAAGGCGCTCCATCACAAAATCCCCGAAGTTTGCTTCATCGCCCGTTCGGTCAATTTCCCGGTCGAACACGCGCCGCAGTTCCGGTTCGGATGAGGGATTTACGACATCTTCTGTCGCTGTTTTTACGGGCACGGGCCGCGGTTACGGTTAATTTCCCGGAAAACCGCAAAGGCAACGGCCATGGAAACCACCGATTACACCATCGTCGGCGCAGGCAGCGCCGGTTGTGTTCTGGCCAACCGGCTTAGCGAAAGCGGCAAGCACCGCGTCACAGTGATTGAGGCGGGGGGAAATGATACCGCGCTGAACCTGAACAACTTTTTTGTTCATTTGCCGCTTGGCTATGGCAAGCTATTTTATAATTCCGCGGTCAACTGGATGTATGCGACGGAGCCCGATCCGGGCCTGAACGGTCAACGGGATCACTGGCCAAGGGGTAAGGTTCTCGGCGGGTCGTCTAGTATCAATGCCATGGTCTGGATCCGTGGCCACCGCGCCGATTATGATGAATGGGGCGCGGAAAACCCCGGTTGGGGTTATGAAGATTGCACCGCCGCCTATCGCCAGATCGAAGATAACGAGGCCGGGGCTGACCAATACCGCGGCAAGGGCGGCCCGCTGTTCATTTCGGCCAACCGCAAGGGCCTGCACCCACTGGTCAATGACTATATCCGCGCCTGTGGGCAAGCGGGCCTGCCCTATAACCCCGATTTCAACGGGGCCGAACAAGAAGGCGCCGGGCATTACCAAATGACCATCAAGAATGCCCGGCGCAACTCTGCCGCTCGTGCATTTTTGCGCCCGGCGCTAAAGCGGCCAAACCTGCGGCTGATAACCCGCGCGCAGGTGACGCGGGTCGTGATGGAAGGCCGCCGCGCCGTGGGGGTAGACTACGTGCAGAACGGCCAAACCCGGACCCTGCGCTGCAACGCCGAGGTGATCTTGTCGGGCGGCGCCATCAACAGCCCGCAATTGTTGGAACTGTCGGGCATCGGGAATGGCGCGCATCTGCAAGGGCTTGGCATCCCGGTTGTGCAGGAAAACCCCAATGTCGGCGAACATATGTCTGACCATCAGGGCATCAACTATACGTTCCGCATGAAGGTGCCGACCTATAACAACATCCTGCGGCCTTGGTGGGGTAAGGCGCTGGTCGGCCTGCAATATTTCCTGACGGGAGGCGGGCCTCTGGCCAAGTCGATCAACCATGGCGGCGGGTTTTTCCGCACGCGCGCCGATCTGACGCGCCCCAACATGCAGCTTTACCTTCAGGCGTTTTCAACCCTGTTGCCCAAGGCAGGTGAACGGCCCTTGCTAACGCCCGATCCTTTCGCGGGCTTGTCGATCGGTCTGTCAAACTGCCGGCCCACCTCGCGCGGGCATATCCATATTCAAACGCCAGACCCGCTGGCGCATCCAAAGATCGTGGCCAATGTGTTTTCCACCGACCATGATGTGCAGGAAATGCTTGAGGCAGTGAAATACTTGCGCCACATCGCGGCGCAGCCCGCCATGGCGGGACTGATTGCCGAAGAGCTGCGCCCCGGCCCGGTGGTGCAGGCGGATGCCGATCTTATCAATGATTTCCGCCAACGCTCCGGCACGGTTTATCACCATTCCTGCACCGCGCGAATGGGGGCCGATCCGGCAAATTCGGTTGTCGATGCGCGGCTTAGGGTGCATGGCGTAAACGGCCTGCGGGTGATTGATGCCTCAGCCTTCCCGAACCTGATTGCCGGCAACACCAATGCGCCGTCGATCCTGATGGGGTGGAAAGGCGCGCAGATCGTGCTGGAAGACGCAAGATAGCCCGTGTCAGGCCGCCGACAGCCGCCGCATCGCCAACCAACTGGCCAGGGCCATTCCCCCTGCCGTGGCCAGACAAACCGGCAACCCGCCGAACTGATAGCTTAGCCCCGATACCAAGGTGCCAAGCAACCGGCCGGCGGCATTGGCCATGTAATAAAACCCGACATCGCGGGTGATCCGCTCTGCCGCGCCAAAGGCAAGGATCAGATAGGAATGCAGCGACGAGTTAAGGGCGAAGACAAAGCCAAAGACCAACAGCCCAAGAATCAGGGCTGCCGTCAAACCATCGCCGGCCATAGCCCACGATAACAGTGCCAGAACAAAAGGCACTGGCACCAGCGCACCCGCCCAAGAAACCGCCTTGGCAGTGATTGCCCTTTCGCCTTGGCTTTTGGCCCCCAGCAGACGCGGGGCGAGCGCCTGCACCATGCCATAGCCGATGATCCAAAGCGCCATGAACCCGCCCACCATAAAAAACGCGGCGCGCCGCCCTTCGGTAGTGCCATCCGACAGGACCAGTTGGAAATAGATCGGCACGCCAACCACAAACCAGACATCGCGCGCGCCGAAAAGGAACATGCGGGCAAGGCTAAGGCGGTTGACGCGCGCATCCTTTGACAGCCACCCGCCCCAGCCATTTTCACCCTTCATCCGGCCCGGAAGACCTGCGGGAAGAAACAGCACCACCGCCAGAAAAATTATCGTCAGAACCGCCGCCATAGCCCAAACTGCCGCTTTGAACCCGGCAAGGCCAAGCAGCGCCGCCCCCAGAAAAAAGCCCAGCCCTTTGACCGCATTCTTGGAACCCGTCAGCGCCGCAACCCAGCGGAAAAGCCCGCCGTTCTCTTGCGGGGCCAGGAACTTCACCGCCGATTTTGACGACATTTTAGCCAAATCTTTGGCCACACCGGAAAGCCCCTGCACCGCCATCACGAAACCAACCGAAGATGCCACGCTCCACCCTGGATCAAGCTGCGCCAAGCCGATGAGCGCCAGAATTTGCAATGCAAGCCCGGCATGAAGCGTGGCCGCCAGACCAAAGCGCGCGGCGAGCCAGCCTGCGCCCAGATTGGTCACGACGCCCGCCGCTTCATAAAGCAAGAACAACCAAGCCAGTTGCAGCGGCGAAAAGCCCAGCGCGTTGAAATGCAGCAAGACCAGCATTCGCAGCGCGCCATCGCTTAGCATGAAGGCCCAGTAAGCTGCCGTTACCGCCGCAAAAGCCCGCTGTGGGTGCAAACTGGGCTGACCCATGTTCAGATCGCCCCTGCTACCATGCGCGCGATGTCGGCCAAGCGGCAGGCGTAGCCCCATTCGTTATCATACCATGCAAAGATCTTTACCTGTGTGCCGTTGATAACCATGGTCGAAGGCCCGTCGATGATGCTTGACCGCGGGTCATTGGTAAAATCACAGGAAACGAGCGCGCGGCTTTCAAAACCGAGGATTCCCTTCAGGGGGCCATCAGCGGCAGTGCGGAAAAGTGCATTGACTTCGTCAACGCTGGTAGGGCGTTCGACCTCAAACACGCAATCGGTCAAAGAGGCATTCAAAAGTGGCACACGCACCGCATGGCCATTCAGCCGACCTGCCAGTTCAGGATAAATCAGCGTGATCGCCGTGGCGCTGCCGGTCGTGGTGGGGATCAGGTTCATCAGCGCCGATCGGGCGCGGCGCATATCTTTGGCCGGACGATCGACAATGGTTTGGGTATTCGTGACATCATGGATGGTGGTCATCGACCCGTGGCGAATACCAAGGTTTTCGTGGATAACCTTCACTACGGGCGCAAGGCAATTCGTGGTGCAAGACGCCGCAGTCACCAAGGACTGCGTGCCATCAAAAAGCTGGTGATTGATGCCATAGACCAGATTCAACGCCCCGCCATCCTTGACCGGGGCACTGACAACCACCTTCTTCACCCCGGCCCGATAATAGGGCGCGATTTTCGCGGCGGTTTTGAAAACGCCGGTGCAGTCGATGACCAGATCAACCTGCAATTCGCTAAGGGGCAGAGCTTCGATTGTTTTTTCATGGGTCAGGCGAATGGTCTGGCCGTTCAGCACCAGCGCGTCTTCGGTATAGGAAACAGGCCGCGGCCAGCGCCCATGCACGGAATCAAACTCCATCAGCAAAGCATGTTGTTCTGCGTCACCAGCCGGATCATTCAGCAACACCAGATCGCCCCCGGCGCCGCTGTCAATCAGATCGCGCAGAACAAGTTTGCCTATGCGGCCAAGGCCATTCAGGGCGATACGGGGCATTTGAGCTATCCTTTCAAAACGGGCAAAAGGCCAAGTTTATCGACCTCTGCTTGCAATCGGTTTCGGTCCAATGTGCTGATTGGCAGCGCAGCAAAGGCAGATATCCGCGCGCGTAGCGCGTGATAGGTCTGCAAAAAGGTCAGCGCCCGCTCTGCCGCGTTTCCGGTGCCCGCCACCGGGTCCGGCAAACCCCAATGCGCGCTGGTCGGCTGTCCCGGCCAAGCCGCACATTCCTCGGTTGCGGCCATGTCACAGACGGTGAAGACAAAATCCATTTGGGGGCTATCGGCACGTTGAAAGCTGCCCAGCCGTTTGGGCCGCAGATCGGCAATATCGTGGCCGTGACGCCGCAAGGTTTCCAGCGTTAGCGCGTTGATGGCACGACTGGGTCGGGTGCCAGCAGAAAAGGCGTTGAACTTGCCTTTTCCCAGATCGCGCAGCAGCACCTCTGCCATGATTGAGCGCGCCGAATTGCGGCTACAGATGAAAAGAACATTGAAGCCATGAGCCAAGTTTTCACGCTTGTCAGGAGGGGGCGAAAACTCCGGGCGGGCACGCCCCATATCAAACGCGATATAACGCATCAGCCGTGCGGCGGTTTCGGCATTGCCCGCATAGTAGAGAGACCGGCCCCGGCGTTGAACCGTCACAAGACCCGCCGCCGTAAGATCGGCCAGATGATGCGACAAGGTGTTTTGGCGCAGATCTAACGCCTTGGCGATTTCAGTCGGCCGCACCGCCTGCGGTGCAAAGCGCAGCAGCAGGCGAAACACCGCCAGCCTGTCTGGGTGACCAAGGGTAGAAAAGGCGAGGGCGGCGTTTTCATTTTCCATATTTCCTTATTATCGGAAATATAATGGCGCTCCAGTGAAAGTTTTGTAACAAACCTTTCATGGGGTTGAAGGCTGCCCGCAGCCGGGCGCGCGTAACCTTGTGTTGCCTTGCCTTGGGTTTGTCTGGATTGCTTTTATTAAAAAACGTCTATGTCACCGCCAAGCGGCAAGACGGGCTGGATTTGGCCATCCAACCCCTCGACCAGGCTGTGCAAATGCACGGCGGCCAGCGCCGCCTTGATGTCTGGAGTGCTGCTCTGTTCTGCCAGTTTTTCGCAAAAGACGGTCAGACCAGCAAGCCGCTGCACGATCTGATCAATATGCTGCAATTCTGCCGGCCACGGTAAATGCAGCGGCAAAGACACAACTTCTGCCACTGCATCTTCCAGCCGCCGTGCCAGCGCAAGTGTCAGGCTGATCTCGGCGGAAAGCCTGGCGAATAGCGCAGGACAATCGTCTTTGGCTGCGGTTTTCGTCAAAGGGCACCTACGACGGCTTGCAGGCACGCGCGAAGCTGCGGGGTAGAGAATGGTTTGTGAATGTAGTTGTTCATGCCCAAGGCCCGGCCCGTTGACAAAATTTCCTGATCAATCCGGCCCGAAACCAGAATGAACCCGATCCTTTGCGTGATGCGGTTTTCCCGTAAAGCTTTCAAAAGCTGTAGCCCATCCATGCCCGGCATGTTGAAATCGGAAATCACCAGATGTGCGGGGTTCGCGGCAAGGGCATTCAAGGCCGACCGCCCATCGGCGCGATGGTCAATCTTGCGGATGCCCATTTCTTCCAGCGCCATAATGATAAGTCCGCGGCTGGTCGACATGTCGTCCACCACCATGACCGACAGGTGATCTTTGAGGGACATGTGTTTCTCCTTATTGTGGGCGGCCAAGCGGCGGGGTGCGGTGATAGGCGGTGGGGCCACAGGGAAAAAGGCGCCGCCCGACATCAGCCCCCAACCTTTCGGAATGGCCGATGAACAAAATGCCCTTGGGGGCAAGAACCGCCTCGAACCCGGCCCAAAGCCGGTGCTGGGTGGGCTGATCCATATAAATGGCCACGTTTCGGCAAAAAATGGCGTCGAACGGCCCCTGAACCGGCCATGGCGCGACAAGGTTCAGATAGCGAAAACTTATCAATTGTTTCAGGCCGGCCCGGATACTTCGGGTTCCATCCGGGCCTATCTCTGGCTCAAACATCAAATCGCGATAGGATTCTGGAACGCTTGCGACCTGTTCAATTTCATAGTGGCCAATTGCCGCGCGCTCTAAAACTAAGTGATTGATATCGCTTCCAAGAATTCGAAAATCATATTGCCCAGCCTGTGGAAATTGCGACAAAATAACGGCGGCAAGGCTATAGGCTTCTTCCCCAGTGGAACAGCCGGCGGACCAAAGCCGCACCCTGCCGCCTTGGCGGGCCCGCTCGATCAGCTCTGGCAGGATGTTGCGCGCGAAAATGTCGTAATGTGCGGGCTCACGGAAAAAGCGCGTGGTGTTCGTGGTCAGGGCGTGGACAAGTATTTCACGTTCTTTTCCGGTTTCATCTGCCATAACAATCTGAAGATAATCAGAAAAACTATTGCAGCCCAAACGGCGAACGTGTCGCACGAGCCGGGAATACACCAGCGCCTGACCCGATTCGGCCAAGCAAAGCCCGGCCTCAGCCGCGATAAAACGCGCAATCGCATCGAAATCAGCGGCAGAAAACTCGGGCCCGTTGGGCAAGAATGGGTGGGCAAGTGAGGTCATGTCTGCTCGCGCTGGGACAAGGGCGGCAAAAGTGCGCCAAGATCAATCAGGCGCAGCAACCCTTCGGGGGTTGCGATCAGCCCGGCAGGCGAAGGGCCATTGGCGCGCGCGGCAAGCTCCGGGGCCGGTTGGATGGCGCTGCGCGGAACGCTGAGCACCCGCGACACGGCCGAGACCAGAAAACCAACGACCTGATCTGAGACCATGGCGATGATGACCACATGTCTGGCGTCGGGGCTGGACGGCCCCAGCTCCAATCGTGCCGATACATCCAGCAGCGGCACCACCGTGCCGCGCAGGTTCATCACCCCCAGAACATAGGGCGGTGCATGGGGCAGGCTTGTCGGCGGGCTCCACCCCCGGATTTCACGCACCACCATGATGTCAACGCAATATTCCTGATCGCCCACGCGAAAGGTGACGACTTCCATCAGCTCAGCGGCGCTTTGTGCGGCATCTGGCCGCGTGGGTTCCGCACCCGCGCTTTCGGGGCGGTTTTTTTCAGATGTGGGCGTACCCAAAGTCAGCATGGCAGATCTTCCTTTGCAGCAAGGGGAGATTTGGCTTTGCGGTCAAAGCCGATGATGTCTTCGGGGTCCAAAATCAGGGCGATCCGGCCATTTCCAAGAATGGTCGCGGCGGCAACAAAGGGCACGCGGCCATAATTTTCCTCTAACCCTTTGATGACCACCTGTTGTTGGTCGTGAATCGCGTCCACGGCCAAGGCGCAGGTTGCCCCGGTGTCGGTTTCAACGATCAAAAGCACCATTTGCTCTGTGGCGATGGCAACATCGCGAAACCCCAAAAGACAGCCCAGATCGACAACGGGGATAAACCGATCACGCAGTCGGACGATCAGCCCGCCCGACCCCATGCCAAGATGGTCAATTTCATCCGGTGATGGCTGCAAGGTCTGGGCGATCGCCGCGATCGGAACCACCATAGTTTCGCCGGCGACCTCGACCACCATGCCATCAAGAACAGCAAGCGTCAGGGGCAGGCTGATCGACATTGTGGTGCCCTGACCGGGGTTGGAAGACACGGTCAGTCGCCCACCCAGCCGACGAATGGCGCTTTTCACCACATCCAGCCCCACCCCGCGGCCTGAAAGGCTGGTCACACTATCGGCGGTGGAAAAGCCCGGCAGGAACAGAAGCGCGTCAATGTCACTGTCAGACAAAACCGCATCTGCCGCGACCAAGCCTTTCGACTGCGCGATGTGCAAAACCTTGGCGCGATTGATCCCGCCGCCATCATCTGACACCTCAATCACCACGCGGCCCGAACGATGCGCGGCCGACAGGCGCACCTGCCCGGCTTCGGTTTTGCCAGCAGAACGGCGGGCCTCGGGCGTTTCCAGCCCATGGTCAATTGCATTGCGGATCATGTGTGTAAGCGGATCAACCAGTTGCTCAATAACAGTTTTATCGACATCTGTGCCTTCCCCAAGCGTGATGAACTCCACACGTTTACCGGCCTGATCCGACGCATCGCGCACGATGCGGGCCATGCGTTGGAACAGCGGTTTCACGGGTTGGGCGCGGATCGACATCACGCCTTCCTGGATGTCGCGACTAAGATTGCGCAAATCTGATAAGGCCGCAGCAAGAGTGGGCTCGGCCCCAAGGCCGGCCTCAAACACCGAACGGCTCAGCACTGATTGGTTGATGACCAACTCGCCCACAAGGTTAATCAGCCGATCCACATGATCTGTATCGACGCGCAAACTGGCACGCGCGGGGGGGGCCGAAGCCGCCGTGCCGGCCTGCACCGCCACAGCCGGTAAAGCGGCAGGCGGCGGCAGGTCATTCGGCGTAATCAGGCCCGTCTCTTCTGCCAAAGGGCACAAGGGCATCGTAGTTAATTCGTTAATTTCAAGCTGGCAAAGGTCTCCGACGAAATCAAAGACGTGGCGAATATCGTCCTCGCTGACCTCACCTTCCAAATCTATCTGCCAATCCAGAAACAGGACCTCTGGATCCAGCTCTTCCAAAGGTGGAAGCCGGTCAAGGCCGGGGCGGGCAGTCACCGTGCCAAGGGCCGCCAATTCACGCAGGATGTGAACCGGATCATTTCCGGAATCAATCAGTCCTGGCAGCGGCGCAAAGCGGATCGCCCATTGTTTTTGGGTGGGGGAAAGCGCATCCGCGAACCCTGTATCAAAGGAAATGGCCAAGGGCACAAAGGCAGAAACCGCCTCGGTTTGCGGTGCACAAACCCCATCCGAAGCAAGGGAAGCGGCCAGTCTGGCCGTCAAATCCGCCCCGGTTTCAGCGGCCAGATCCTGCCCTGCACGCGCTGCGCGCACATGATCGGCCAGATGATCCGCCGCGCGCTGTAAAAGATCGCCTAAATCTTGCGTGACCGCAATTTTGCCAGACCGCAAGGCATCAAGCGTGTTTTCATAGGCATGGGCAAAGCCGACAAGGGCCTGAAGCCGAAAGGCCGCCGCACCCCCCTTTATGGAATGAACCGCCCGAAAGATTGCATTGATGGTTTCGCTATCAACTTCAACCGGCGGGCTTTGCCCGTTGATCTGAGCCAAACCGTCATTCAGCGATTCGAGCAGATCGTCGCATTCTTGAAAGAAGGTCTCTTTGATGTCGGATGCACTGGACATAATCAGACGCTGGCAATCCGGCGAATAGCGCCAATCAGCCGCTGATCGTCAAACGGCTTGACGATCCATCCCGTTGCGCCAGCTTCGCGCGCGCGATTTTTCAGGTCAGGCGCGCTTTCTGTTGTCAGGACAAGAATTGGCCGTTTGGGCCGCACGTTTCCGCGACGCACCGCTTCGATCACGCCAAACCCATCCAATCTGGGCATATTGATGTCAGTAATGACGATGTCGGGGTCAAGCTCGGCCACGCGGTCAAGCCCGTGTTGACCATCATCGGCGGTATGAACCTCAAAACCCGCGGCGCTGAGACTGCTGCGCAACATTTCCCGCATCGTGCGGGAATCATCTATGGCCAGAATACGAAGGGTCATCAAATGCACTCCTGTGAAAGCTCGGGGAATAAAAGCCCGAGGTTGGCCAAATCGCGGTGCAGCGCGCCAGAACTGGCCAGCCGGAAGGTTTGGCCATCGGCGCGCCATTGTTCGGCGGTGGCATAAAGAATTTGCGCGGCCAGAACCCCCAGACTGCGCACCTCTTTTCCGTTGATTTGCAGCGCCTGAAAACGATGCGCCAAAATCGTTTCATACAGGTTACGCACATCGGAATTATCGAGGCGTTCGGGCAGGGTAAGGTCTGCGGGCATCGGTTACTCCTCGAACAAGGTGATTTCGCCGGCTGAGGCGGCCGGAGGGATCTGCGGCGGATGAACAAGGTCATGGCAAGGTTGGATGAGCATTTGCCGGACCAACCCGGTTGCGGGCCAAAACCGCAATCGCCGCGCCATGGTACCGCCCAGACTTTCCGCGACACAGGAGATGCCTTCGGTTTGCAGGAAGCGCCGGGCAAAAGCTGCGTTGCGCTCTCCAATCGGGCCGAGGCCGGCATCCATTTGGCTGCCGCCGAAAAGCTTGGCTTCAAGGCGCGATTTTTGTGCGCCCTGCTTAAGCAAAGCGTTGATCAAAAGCTCCATCGCTTGGGTGCCATAGCGAAAGCCGGCTTCCCCAACCCGATGTTGCGAGGGAAGCGGCAGAAGAAAATGGTTCATGCCGCCAATGCGAACCGCAGGATCATAAAGGCAAGTCGCGACGCATGATCCAAGAACGGTTGTCAGCATTTCCTTCGGATCGCCGGTGACATGAAATGAGCCTTGCAGCACATGTGTTGTCTTGTCTGCGCGTTCCGCGGCAACGAGAGGAGATGTGTGGTACATTCCTGAAGCCCCGGTCAAAAATCTTGCCACATGGCGGTGGGCTGAGCTGCGGAGCGCGCGGCAGGTAGCGTCCACGGACGTGGTGTAAATTCAGCGCCGTCTTCGGTGTGATCTCAGGTGGCCATCGAGATGTATGGTCGAGGTGGAGTTTGGCGACTTCAACCACGAACCACACGGAGACCCC
>Ga0172373_10000364_pt1 | contig 74286 bp, 59 predicted proteins | sample Lak10m_2_FD_114546 | JGI IMG/M metagenome (GOLD analysis project Ga0172373, IMG submission 114546) | Freshwater microbial communities from Kabuno Bay, South-Kivu, Congo - kab_092012_10m | ecosystem: Environmental > Aquatic > Freshwater > Lake | place: Democratic Republic of the Congo...
AGACCACATCAAACGCACGATTACAAAACACCAAGTGAACTATTTTTTGACCAACAGAATGTTGCATGAAAATACACCTTAACTTTAGTCAAAATCCTGCCCTAATATTGGGGAGCATTACAAACCTTGAATTTCTCGAACGCTGTTTAGCGTCAGAAACCATAACATTCAACTTACTCATAACTACAGGATTTAGGAATTAAGGAATCAATTATACCTTATACGCATCATGGTACAAATCATAACACAATTAATAGTGCTTTCAGGTCATGTACTCAATAATTTTCTCATTTTCAATCGAGCACGATGTAAATAGACGGGCAACTGATTTTCAGGAATAGCCATTTTTTTTGCCACCTCTCGTCCAGAATAACCCATATAATCGCGATTTAATATCAATTCAGATTCTACTGCACCAAGTTTTGCCAAAGCACGTGCTATATTTTCTTTTAAATCCAGTTGATCGAAATCATTCATGACGGTTTGGGTTGTCGACTCAGGAAGACCTAATGTTGTTAACCTCACAGCACTCTTAGCCTGAAAATCAAGTTTGGTATTTTTAGCCAACGTATACAACCAAGTTGAAAATCGACCTTTATTAACATCAAAACTAGAACGATTCATCAGTGCCTTTATACACACATCTTGAACCAAATCTTCAATCCAATCGGTACATGCACGATTACAATAGGTTCTTATTACAGATTTGATAAAATTTCGATGTGCGATTAAATTGACTTCAAAAGCAACATCTTTATTTCGTGCATCGATTTTCATAATTGATCCTTTTTTGAATCAACTATTCAAAAGGAATGCCAAAACATATCTCCTATAAAATCTAGATAAAACTCTAGAAATATGTTTCAAATTCTGAAAACACACATCAAAATTTGAGAATACTCTTTATTGTTTTTTTTACTTACGCTCATATTGGCAACAGGAATGCAAAGTGTGGTAAGCTTTATCAGAAGCCTTGAATTTCACGTTGTCATAACCCGCTCCAGCGATTCGTTCGAGGATTTCATTCAAATTCGTTTGTTTTGCGTCGAATTTAATTTGTGCCAGTTTGGTTGATGGATCCCAGTTCACCTCTACCTCTTTGGATTTATTTCCAGCTTGTTCAATCGTCTTTTTACACATCCCACAATTACCCCATATTTTAACCGTTTTGGTTTCTGAATTAGGAATAGAAGAACAAGAGAAAGTTAACTTTAGTAAAATAACCAATATAAAAAATCGAATGAAATATTGCATAAAGCAAAGATATTTAAAAGAATGATTATTAATTGGTACCGAAAACTAATCTTTTTTTAGGTTTTCAAAAACGGCAATAAATTTCTCCAATTTTGGCTGAATAACCAATTTGCAATAGGGTTGATTTGAATTGTTATCGTAATAATTTTGATGATACAATTCAGCTGAATAAAATTGTTTTAAAGGTTTAACTTCCGTTACAATCGGCTGATCATACACCTGTGCTGTATTCAATTCAGCAATCGTATTCAGAGCCATTTCAGCTTGATTTTCTGAACGATAATAGATAATTGAACGGTATTGAATTCCTTCGTCATGCCCTTGTCTATCTCGTGAGGTTGGGTCATGCACTGTAAAGAAAACTTTATATAAATCAAGCAGTTGAACTACGGAAGAATCAAAAACCAGTTGCACCACCTCAATATGTCCTGAAGTTCCACTGCATACATCTTCGTAAGTCGGTTTAACCTGTTTACCTCCCGCATAACCAGATTCAGCAGACAGAATACCCTTTACTTGTTCGAAAACTGCTTCAATACACCAAAAACAGCCACCGCCAAATACAATGGTATCCAGGTTTGTCTTATTCGGGTTGGGTCTTGACTGGTGGACGTCAACCTTGGGTTGATCTTGTCCACATGAACTAAATGAAAGCAACAAAAGTAATACACCTAAAAACCGCATGCTCCTTAAACATTTTAGATTCAAATAAGTTTACGCTTCCAAGCGCGAGTCATCTCCCTTTTCCCCGGAGGCCCAGGCAAACTTTCTACCTCAAAACCTAAAGACTTGAGATCGCGCTTCAACTGACCTTTAGCGCAGTAGGTTACCAAATAGCCACCATAGGCGAGCATTTTATACATTTTTTCAAGTATTTCAATATCCCACATTTCAGCCTGAGCCCTTGGACCAAAAGCATCGTAAAAAATACAATCAACCGATTCAATAGCCCCCTGAAATGTTTCGATACGTTCATGTATTTTCTGAAAGCTAAACTGTGCAAGAAAATTGTGTTGCTCACCCCAAGTACAGTTGTGCATGTGAAGAAAATCATCGGCTAACATGGTATCAATTTGATCCACATAATTCAAATTCCGAATCAATTCCATTTCAACAGGAAAGGCTTCAACACCTAAATATATTATATTGGTATTATTATCCTTAGCATATTTTAATGAAAGTAATGCATTAAGTCCAGTTCCAAACCCCATTTCAAAAACACGCAGAGACTGAACGTCAGTCAATCCTTTCAACCCATTTTCTATAAAAACATGTTTGGCCTCTTGAATAGCTCCGTGATAAGAATGATAATTTTCATCCAAATCAGGGATATAAATGGTGGTTGAACCGTCTTCGGTTTTGCGCACTTCTCTTTTCATGGCTCAAAAGTACGACATCCAATTAACACATGTTAATAACTAGGTTTCATATCTTTTTACGAATCGCACGTTGTATTTGTGAACCTCATCCGTAACATTGAATATCTTTGTATAATGGAGAAGCAAGAAAATAGTAGGAAACCAGCGAATCGAACAAAAAACCCAAGTGTTCTATTAAACGACCTTGGTAAGGTTCCTCCTCAAGCTGTTGACCTCGAACAGGCTGTTTTAGGGGCAATGATGCTGGAGAAAAATGCTGTTACAGACACTATAGACACCCTGAAGCCAACCAGTTTTTACGACCCAAAACACCAATACATTTATGGTGCTATCCGTGAACTTTTTGGTAGCTCAAGTCCAATTGATATTTTAACCGTTGTCAACAAACTCAAACAAAATGGTGAGTTAGAAGCTGCCGGAGGCGCCGCTTATGTTTCACAGCTAACCAGTCGAATAGCATCTACAGCCCATGTAGAATATCACGCGCGAATTATTGTGGAAAAATCCATCAAACGCGAATTGATCCGTATGTCTAGCGAAGTAATCCGCGATGCTTATGACGACACCAATGATGTATTTGATGTGTTGAATAAAGCAGAAGGTGACTTATTCAAAATTACCGAAAACAACATGGGTAAATCGGTTGATGTCATGCAAAATGTTGTTCGTCAAGCCATTGAAGAAATTGAAAAAGCATCCCAAAACAAAGATGGAATATCTGGGGTACCCTCAGGATTCTTTGATTTGGATAAGTTAACATCAGGATGGCAACGTTCGGACATGATTGTTATTGCTGCTCGACCAGCGATGGGGAAAACGGCTTTCGTCTTATCTATGGCTAGAAATACTGCCGTAGAATATGGCATGGGTGTTGCTGTGTTCTCGCTTGAAATGTCATCCGTCCAATTAGTAAAACGATTAATAGCCAGTGAAGCAAGACTGAGCGCTGAAAAGTTGCGTAAAGGTGACTTAGCTGAACATGAGTTTCAACAATTACACAGCAGAATTACCAAACTCGCAACCGCGCCAATTTACATAGACGATACGCCTGGAATCAGTATTTTCGATTTACGCGCAAAATGTCGACGTTTGAAAATGCAATACGGTATTGACATGGTAATCATTGATTACTTGCAATTAATGACAGCTGGTGGCGCAAAAGGAAGTGGAAACCGAGAACAAGAAATCTCCATGATTTCTCGATCAATTAAAGAAATTGCAAAAGAACTCAACGTACCAATCATAGCATTATCTCAGTTGAGTCGTTCAGTTGAACAACGTGGTGGAGACAAACGACCTGTCTTATCCGATTTACGTGAATCTGGAGCTATTGAGCAGGATGCCGATATCGTATCTTTTATCTACCGACCAGAATATTATGGTTTCTTGCAAGATGAGGAAGGTAATTCAAACCAAGGTATTGGCGAGATTATCATTGCAAAACATAGAAATGGTGCTTTAGACCGGGTTAGGCTTCGTTTTATTGGTGAATATGCTCGTTTTGACAATGTAGAGGAATATGGTGGCGATGTTCATGTACCTGCACACACAAACATGCCTGTAAACACTTCCTTTGACTCGGATGGCACTAACAGCTATACCATTAAAAGTAAAATGAATTCATTCGATGATGAAGACGTCGATTTTACAGCTGGTTTTGAGGAAGAATCTCCTTTTTAATCCATTAGATTAATACCATGAGGCACCTCTTACTGTTTATAATTTGCCTGACGACTTGGAACCTAAAAGCTTCCTCCCTCCTCATTCCGATGGACGAAAGCCAAACAGATCATTTGAAATCATATGGCATAGCATTTTGGGCATTAGAAAACAACATTACCATTGAATGGCTTTTAAATTACCGCGGAGGCTCATTCCTACTCCCTCATTTATCTCAAGTTGAAGAGGAATTATTGATTCGAAATGTGAAATATGAAGTACTTGCAGATGGTCAGGTCAACCGAATAAAAACGGAAATTGCCTCACCAGAGGTAAACATGGAGGTTATACAACTTGAAAAAGCACCTAAAATAGCGGTATATACACCTCCTGGAAAACATCCGTGGGATGACGCTGTGACGCTTGTATTGGAGTACGCAGAAATTCCGTATGATAAAATTTATGACTCTGCCATTGTTATGGGAACCTTACCCAAATACGATTGGCTCCATCTGCATCACGAAGATTTTACTGGTCAGTACGGAAAGTTTTATGCTTCTTATCACGGGTACCCTTGGTATCAAGAACAGGTTGAACGAGCTGAACGTGACGCTAAAATACTTGGGTTCAATAAAGTTTCACAACTCAAACTAGCCGTTGCGTTAAATATTAAAAACTTTGTGATTGGTGGCGGATTCTTGTTTACCATGTGTTCAGGAACGGACAGTTTCGACATCGCATTAGCTGCCCAACAAACCGACATTTGCGACTATATGTACGATGGTGACGGTCCTGAAGCAGGCTGTCAAAATAAGTTAGATTACAATCAAACATTTGCTTTTGAACGTTTTAAACTCGAACAAAACCCGTTGGTCTACGAATACTCAGACATTGATGGCACAGACATTCATCGTTTAAATCGTGTTACCGAAGCCACGGATAAATTCAGCCTATTTGAATTTTCAGCAAAATGGGATGTTGTTCCCGCTATGTTGACACAATGCCACACCCAAATCATTGATGGATTCATGGGACAAACCACCGATTTCAAGAAGGATTTAATTAAGTCCAACGTGATTGTGATGGGCGAAAATAAAAGCTTGGGCACAGCACGTTACATACACGGTGAGTTGGAGCAAGGGACTTGGACGTTTTACGGCGGACATGATCCAGAAGATTACGAACACAAAGTTGGTGACCCTCCTACAGACCTCAATCTTCATCCCAACTCTGCAGGATATCGATTAATATTAAACAACATTTTATTTCCTGCCGCCAAAAAGAAGAAGCGCAAAACCTAGTTAGTATTTAATCATTTTGGCCTGTTGCATCACACCATTTTGACGTACTGATATGAGGTAAACTCCAGCAGTCCAATTCTGTGATGGTATATTGACCAAATTCGTTTTTGATGTTTGATATACTATTTTCCCAAAAGCATCCATAACGATTACCTCATCCAGTATAGCTTGAGATTTCAACGTGACATCTTGTTCAGTTGGAACAGGATAAACCTCTATGCTCAGCGACTGTGACATGACCTCGTTTAACGATGCGGAACAAGCATTTTGTCGCTCAAAAGTAGGAACACCAACTGTTAACGTTGCGCCACCATCTAAACACCTAAAATAGGATTGATTTGTCGTTTGAGGAGGAAAATCAATTTCATCGTATACGGTTGTTCCATTCGAAAGTATTAACGGTTCACCTGCTAAACTCAATTTAAAATTGGTATGAATACCCGCCTGCTCAACATCATTATCGGTCCAAACAATCAAGAAACCATTTGCAGGAACTACACTTCCAGCTGGAAACTTCCATTTCGTAAAATTGAGTACATCATCACTCAAATATAAATTTGACACATCCAAGGCTACACTGGTGGTGTTATATAGCTCTACCCAATCATCGCTTTCACCTTGTAAATCAAAATAAAGTCCTGCATTATCTGCAAGCAATTCATTCAATTTAACTTGACCGTTAGTTGCTTGTAGCACTGTAATCGGAAGAGAATGAAACTCATGCTCTGCTCGCGCGGGGCTAAACACCCCTGCATTTGCATTTTCGGCATAGATATAATATTCGAAAGTTGCGGCACTCATCGGAATTTGAATCCCATAAACATGATCATTAGCTGCACCATCGCCATGCAATCCATCATCAAACATTTGAACCCGTGTAAATTTCAACGGGCGACAAAATCGATATCCTATAAAAACAGTCGTTTCACCAGAACATTGTGTAGTTAAGGTCACGGTTTGTCCATAATTAGGCGTTTGATCATCAGCAGTTACAGAACTAATTACGGGAGCAACGAGATTATAATTCGCATTGGAATTAAAATAGGAAACACGTGCCGACATCAAAGATTGGATTCCCGGAATCACATGACCTCCAGGCCCACCTCCTGTAACCCCAGTTGTCAGGCTAGCCTGAAACTGACTTGTTGTGTAAAATTTATTGCCATCATTGGCTACATGTGTACTGATTAGCGATCTTATTTTATTTGCTGTATCCAAATAAGCATTCGATTCAAAAACATCTTTCACAATCGTCCGGATATGAGCCATATACATGCGTTTATACATTGCATTACTCATTAATTTAACCAATAAGGGGTGATTCGTTGAGGTACTGTTAGCAAGTGGATCTAGTGAACTTGCTGTATAAGCACCAGAACCTGTACCCCCAGGAAAAGCATCAAAACTTTCATTCAAATCCCAAGATGTTGGTACGAAACGTTTATTTATATCGTAATACAAATAATAATTCTGACGTGTAGCACCATTGTAGGAATCCAGATTGACCAGTACATTGTTGCAAGCCAACATCCAAAGTGCACGATCAACATCCAATACTGATTCAATTTTTGTCGAATTATTATTTAATGTGTCGATTAAATCAACCAGTTGCTTCCAACCAAAATCGGATTGCAGTTCATAACGTGAATAATACGAAGAACTATCACCATTAATCCATTTGAGATCTGGATTCGTTGTTGTTCCTGGTCCAGCACCTCCTATCGGATTGCATTTAAAGAAAGGTGCTTTTGTACTGTAATAGTGTTCTCCTGTAAAGCGATCATCAATACTCTGATTATTAGTATAAAGACCCTTTAGTACCCCATTGACGTAGACATTGGCATAATTTGACTTGGGCGCATCCATAAATTGCTCAAAAACACTGTAAGACAACACCTCTCGAAGCATGGATGGATCATTGTAACAATTAGATAACTTAATACTTGTATACCCCTCGTAATCTTGACTCCCCTTGATGTAATCCAGATTCAGGTGCAACGGGTTTTTAACATTATTCGCATTGTATGAGCTGTTCCCTTTGTATTTTACTCCTACACTATCAAAAACAACCCCATTTATCCTTACCGAATCACAAACCGTGTAGGCATCAGTACTTGTTGCTGCATCCAAGATTGCATCCCAATTCGTTGATGAGAAAAACAATTCAATGGTTTGAATCTTACTTCGGTCGTATAATGTTTGTGCTTTAAGTTGAAGCGAAATAAAAAAAGCAAAAAGGAGAAGGAACTGTTTCATTGTGTTTGTTTTCTAAATAGGATGTTAATCTTGAAATAATCTTGTATTAACAAGAGGCAAGATGGCAAAAAAAAAACGTTCCGAATGGAACGTTTTTTAAAATTATTTAAAGAATCCTAAGCATCTATCTTAGCATATTTAGCATTCTTCTCAATAAATTCTCTTCGAGGCGGTACATCATCCCCCATCAACATAGAGAAAATTTGATCACATTCAGCTGCGTTTTCTATGGTGACCTGGCGTAAAGTACGCGATTCTGGATTCATTGTTGTTTCCCACAATTGCTCCGCGTTCATCTCACCCAAACCTTTATAACGTTGAACGTTAACTGAAGATTCACTTCCTCCACCTTTAAGTTCTTGTATTAAACGATCCCGTTGATCTTCATTCCATGCATATACCGACTTAGTACCTTTTTTAACCTGATACAACGGTGGAGTAGCAATGTAAATGTATCCGTTCTCAATCAATTCTTTCATGTAACGGAAGAAGAATGTTAAAATCAACGTTTCAATATGCGATCCATCCACATCGGCATCACACATGATAATAATCTTGTGGTAACGCAATTTTTCGAGGTTTAAGGCCTTTGAGTCGTCCTCGGTACCAATACGAACACCAAGTGCAGTATAGATATTTTTGATTTCTTCATTTTCAAAAATCTTGTGCTGCATAGCTTTTTCAACGTTCAAGATTTTTCCTCTTAACGGCATGATTGCTTGAAAATGACGATCACGTCCTTGTTTAGCGGTTCCACCCGCCGAGTCTCCCTCAACAAAGTAAATCTCACATGCCTCTGGATCTTTTTCAGAACAATCGGCTAATTTCCCTGGTAAACCTGATCCTGTCAACACGTTTTTACGTTGAACCATTTCACGGGCCTTTCGCGCTGCATGACGAGCACGGGCTGCCAAGATTACTTTTTCAACAATTATACGCGCCTCATTCGGATGTTCTTCCAAATATGCCGACAACATTTCAGATACTGCTTGTGAAACTGGTGCAGTAACTTCCTTGTTACCTAATTTTGTTTTCGTTTGACCTTCAAATAAGGGTTCAGCAACCTTAACAGAAACTACAGCTGTAAGTCCTTCACGAAAATCATCACCATCAATTTCTATTTTCTCTTTCGCCAACATACCACTATCTGTGGCATATTTTTTCAATGTATTAGTAAGTCCTCTACGAAATCCAGAAAGATGTGTGCCTCCTTCATGCGTATTGATATTGTTCACATAAGCCTGAATATTCTCTGTATAGGACGTATTATATGTCAACGCTACCTCAACTGGAATACCTTCACGTTCACCTTCGAAATAAATTACATCAGCAACTAAAGGCTCACGGTTTCTATCCAAGTACTGTGCAAATTCTTGCAAACCACCTTCCGAATAAAACACATCTTGTCGTGGTTCTCCTTTGTCATTGATGTCGCGTAAATCTTGAAGTGTAATCGTAATTCCTTTGTTCAAAAACGCTAATTCACGCAAACGCGCAGCAAGCGTATCATAGTTGTATTCAGTCGTATCAAAAATAGAAGTGTCCGGTTGGAAAGTCACCTCAGTTCCTGTTATATCTGACTCACCTATTACTTTGACTTCATACAACGGCTTACCAATCGAGTATTCTTGTTGGAAAATCTTTCCTTCACGATGAACAATTGCACTCAAATGAATGGATAATGCGTTCACACAAGATACACCAACACCATGAAGACCACCAGAAACTTTATAAGTATCCTTATCAAATTTACCTCCAGCATGAAGTACAGTCATTACAATCTCCAATGCTGATTTATTTTCTTTGGTATTTATACCTGTAGGAATACCACGACCATTATCAACAACCGTAATGGAATTATTCTCATTGATTTTCACCGAAATCGTATTACAGTATCCCGCTAACGCTTCATCGATTGAGTTATCTACAACTTCATAAACGAGGTGGTGTAAACCTTTAACGCCAACATCACCAATATACATACCAGGACGCTTACGAACGGCTTCTAAGCCTTCTAAAACCTGAATATTATCTGCTGAATAATTATCTACCTTTAATTCTTCACTCATATTAATACAATTTTCTTCTTCCTGTATGGAAGGGATACAAAAATAGAGAAAGAAAGGGGTAATATTACGTTAGAAGAGACTTATTACAAGTAACTTTTCAACAACACATTTAACAAGAATAGAGCTATTATTTACCTTGAATCCACTGAATTATTTGTTCGTCGTCTGGCTTTACCTTCGGGTCAATTACAGCAACTAATTTACCTTGTTCATCAATTAAATATTTCTGAAAATTCCATTTAACCTCGTTATCTGAAAAACCATTTAACGACTTCTTGGTTAAAAAGTTATACAACTCATGTTGATCCTTTCCTTTAACTGATATTTTGGACATCATAGGAAATGAAACACCATAATTTCGTTGGCAAAATGATTCAATCTCCTCGTTTGACCCTGGTTCTTGACTCAAAAAATTATTGGCCGGAAATCCAACAATAACAAAATTGCTATCCTTGAACCGTTGATAGACTTGCTCTAATTGTTCATATTGAGGCGTTAAACCACATTTGGATGCTGTATTGACAATTAACACCTTTTTACCCTTAAATTGACTCATTGAAATCAATTCACCATCAATAGTCTCCACCTTAAAATCATGAATAGATTTCGTCTCTTGGCTGCACGCTAAAAAGGAAACAGCAAGAATTAAACAAGAACATATAACCTTTAACATAAAGTATCGTTTATTGTAAAACAGAAAAGATGAAGCAAAGTTCAAATTTGGAATATTTTTTGATTTACCGTGCGTTAGCATCTATGAAATTACTTGGCTTACTTGTCCTCCTGAGCACTTCAATTGTTGCTCAAACAGATTTTTCAGGCACCTGGCAAGGCGCCATGATTCGCGACGGCTATAAACTCGAACAAGGTACCATGGTGTATGCCACCTTTCAAATCAACAAAGGGAATTTAGAAGGTAAGTTTCGGGATGAAATTTACAACACCGAATATTTCGCAGTAAAAAAAGCCAAAGGGAGTATTCATCAAAACACATTAAAATTCAAGCAATATGTAATCGAAAAAAAGAAGAATTCCACCAAATCCAATTGGTGCAACGTGGAAGGAGATTTGACTTACACCGACTCTACAGGCTATCTCATTGGCCGATATAGCAGTCCTGATTGTAAAGGAAATACGGGTAAAATTATTTTATACCGAAGTAAACTAACCTTTAGTACCTCTGATACATCTTCAGCTAGTGCTATGTGGTTCGACCGTTTCGTCAAGGACTTTACAAAAGGATATGCTGCGCCTGAAATTCGCGAACGAGAGCGCGACCAGTTTGTATTTCAGCCTGTATATTTCGATTATGACGAAGCCCTTATTCGACCTGAATATGAGGATTTTCTCAACAAAATGGTTCGGGTTGTTGAAGGACACACCGATTTACGCATTTTAGTCACTGGTCATACCGACGCGGATGGCTCAGATGAATATAACGTCGATTTATCAAGACGCAGAGCACAAGCACTCATAGACTTTTTCGTATCAAAAGGACTTGCAGCTGACCGTATACAAATAGATTTTAAAGGTGAATCTCAACCCATTGACAACAACCTAACGCCAGAAGGAAAACAACGCAATCGACGTGTAGACTTCTCTTTTATTTAACCTATTCAGTCTTCTTTTTCTTCGTTGCAAATTCAACCACTATACCCAACGTAGGCTGCACAATACCTGATGAATTGGCAATAAATTTTGTTTTGTATCGGGTCGGATCTTGCGGATCCGTGATTGGATTGCCTGAAGCATCTTTTTCCAACAACATAATTGGTGCTACTTGAGTTTTATGACCGTATAAATTCTGAATATCCAAATAGATATTCATAGACAACTTATCAAAGTAAAACTTCTTGTCAACCCGAACGTTCAATTGATGGTTTGCTCCTTCTCTTAACGAATTGAGTTTCGAGTAATCCAAAATCCCCTGACCATATACATCCCAAACACCTTTAAGACTTGATGTTGCTGCATCAATTGGTGTAAATGGTGAACCACCAGAATACAACCATCGCACACCAAGCTCCCAACCGCTGTTAAATCGTTTTCCTCCTGTTAACGACACAATATTTCTACTATCCCATGAGCTAGGAAGAAATTCACCGGCCGCATTTTTAAATTCAGATTTTACCCAGGTATAGGCAACAATACCATAAAATCCCTTAACCATTTTTTGTTGATACAAAAATTCGACTCCATAAGACCTGCCGGTTGAAGTAGATGTCACCTCCTCATTTCCGACAACACCAAAATCAGATCCGATATTGGCTAACGAAATTGCGTCTTTCACAGAAAATGGATAATTCATGTACGATTTATGGAACCCTTCTACAGTAAAGCGAGAATTGAACGCAGTCAAGTATTCCAAGCCTAATACTTTATGATCTGCTCGGATGTATAAAAGATTGTTGTTTTTATTTACTAGTTCATCCAACCCATTTCGGTATCCCAAAATGGTGTAGGCTGGCAATTGATGGTATCTTCCAACATTCGCATTGATAGAAAAACGATTATTTAACCTGTAACTCATGGAAAACATCGGAGAAAGTTGATTTAATGGATTCAACATCGATGAACTGTAAGAACAAACATCGGTCCGAAGACCTAACGAAAGACTTAATTTTTCTTCTAGCAATGATTTAGACAATTGACCAAAAGCTGCCGCTTTACTTAAAAATAAATTTGATTTGAAATCAATTGTTACAGGCACACCTTGTATGGCTATTTTATTAAAGGTAGAATTGAAATATCGTGCATATTCGTATCCCACACCTGCATTCAATTTCCATCCATTTTTACTCCAGTTATGTTCAAAACGAAATTTGTTTTCTGCTTCAAACGAACTGTAATCCAATAATTTATTTGCCTCCGTCTTGACATTACCAGCATAACGTGAAGATGTATTGTTCAACATGTTCCGACTAGCGACAATCGTTTGATAGGAAGATTGTCCATAATGCGTGTAGTTTACACCAAACGTATAATTCCATTGATTTTGAATGGGTAAATTATTAATGATGAAGTCATTATATTCTCGTTGAGTAGAATCTGTAACCTGATCATTAACGGATGTATTCAAATTAAAAATATCCAAGGCACCCAAACTGACAATTGAAATCTTGTTTTTTGGATTCAACTTCAAATTCAACTTGAACTGATAATCATTGTAAGTCGGCAATATGGGAAGCTTTAACGCAGCGAACAGAAATTGTAAATAGGATCTTCTTGCAGAGAAGATGAAATCAGCCTTTTTACCCAACGGACCATCAAAGGTTAAAGCAGCATCGGAGGATCCAAGTGCAAAATTGGTAATTATTCCGTCCGGGTTTCCATCCTTTTGCTTGAATGAAATCACTGAACTCAAGCCATTTGCTCGATTAGCTGGAAATGCGCCTGCATAAAAATCAACCTCACGAATAAAATTGACATTAAGTAATCCAACTGGACCTCCACTACTTCCTTGTGTCGCAAAGTGATTGATGTTCGGTACTTCAATTCCATCGAGGTAAAACTTATTTTCACCCGGTGAACCACCACGAATGATGATGTCGTTTCTAAATGTAGCTCGTGCGGCAACACCTGGTAAAGCCTGCAACACTTTACTCACATCCCTACCAGCGCCCGGTAAACGCTCGATTTCGGTACTATTTAAGGTACGTAAAGAAACAGGAGATTCACTTTTTTTGATAAACGGATTGGCCTTAACAACCACCTCTTTTTGTTCTATCACAATTGGAGATAATGCAAATTCTAATTCAACCGTCCTTGCATTGGTTACAGTAATCTCGTTTAAAACCAATTCTTCAAACCCAACAGACGTCGCTTTAAACGAATAGACTCCAGGTTTTAATCCAATTATTTCAAATTTTCCATCAACATCGGTTACTGCTCCAGCGGTCACTTCCACAGCAATTACCTTGGCAAACTCCAAGGATTCGTTGTTCATATTGTTAAATACACGACCAACGACTTTTGAATTTTGAGCGAAAACAACAACATGCAAGCACAAGATTGATACAGTCAGAATTAGATTTTTCATAAACAGGATTGAAAAGGTTAAACAACCTAATTTTTTGATTGTTCAACAATCTTCATAAAATTCGCTATCACCTGCTTTCCATTTGGCGTCATGATAGACTCTGGATGAAATTGAACACCAAATATGGGTAATGACTTGTGAGCAATCGACATGATTACATCGTTTTCGGTTAGACGTGATGTTACCCGAAAATCATCAGAAACAGCCGCTACTGCCCAACTGTGGTAGAGTCCAACCTCAATTTCCTCAGGTAAATCAATGAACAAAGCCTGATGATTGAATACACGCATTTTTTTTGAAACCCCGTGCGTAACATTTTTCAGATTATACAATTCTCCACCAAAAAACTCAGCAACACCTTGCATTCCAAGACATATACCTAAAATAGGCGTTTTAGCTGTAAAGCTCTCAATCAAAGCATACATGGACTTTGTTTCATGGGGTAATCCAGGGCCTGGCGACAACACCAAAGCATCATAATCAAAGGAATTGAGTATGTCTTCACCAATCAAATGATCCGACAGAACCGTTACATCAGCACCTAAAGATTCAAAATAATGAACCACATTAAACGTAAAAGAATCGTAAAAATCTACCAGAAGAACTTTCAACAGTTTTTGGTTTAATTGCGTAAACTTGCACAAAGTTACACGATATTATAAATTAGAATTTTAAAATCTGACCTTGATGAAAAAAGCCATATCTATCGCTGGCGCGCCAGCCCCAATAGGACCATACAGCCAAGCTATACTTTCTGGAAACACGCTTTATGTGAGTGGTCAAATCCCATTGAACCCATTCAATGGTGAATTGGTTGTAGACGACATTCAACAATCAACTCATCAAATCATGAAGAATATTGAAGCACTTTTAACAGAAGCAGGCATGAACTTGTCACATGTGGTAAAATGCTCCATATTTCTAAAAGATCTAAATGATTTTTCATTAGTCAATTCAGTTTACGGAAGTTATTTTGGTGATGTTCCACCAGCACGGGAAACTGTTCAGGTTGCCAGATTACCACTTGATGTCCCTATCGAGATTTCTTGTATTGCTGTATATTAAAAATTGAACAAGCCAATTCCATATAAACTTGCTGTTATCATTGTAAACTACAATGTTGAGTATTTTTTAGAGCAATGTTTATCGTCGGTTGAAAAAGCATTACAACAGGTAACTCATGAAGTTTATGTTGTAGACAACAACTCCGTAGATGGATCTGTTGCCATGGTAAGGGATAAGTTTCCTTGGGTAAAAGTTATCGCGAATACAGAAAATGTAGGATTTTCAAAAGCCAACAATCAAGCAATTCAAGAGTCAAATGCTGAATATGTTTTATTATTGAATCCAGATACGGTTGTTGAAGAAGATACTTTTATCAAATCGGTCTCCTTCATGGATGAAAATCCAGAAGCAGGTGGACTTGGCGTTAGAATGGTTGACGGAAAAGGCCAGTTTTTACCTGAATCCAAACGTGGACTCCCTACCCCACAAGTTGCATTTTTCAAAATATTCGGGTTATCCAAACTATTTTCAAAATCAAAACGCTTTAATCGTTATCACCTAGGCCATTTAAATGAATTTGAAACACATGAAATAGATGTTTTAAGCGGAGCATTTATGCTCATGAGGAAATCAGTACTAGAGAAAATAGGGCTTTTAGACGAAACATTTTTCATGTATGGAGAGGATATTGACTTATCCTACAGAATCCAAGTAGGTGGCTACAAAAACTTTTATTTTCCGGAAACACGGATCATACATTACAAAGGAGAAAGCACAAAAAAAGGCTCTATCAACTACGTTTTCGTATTCTACAAAGCCATGGTCATATTTGCTAAGAAGCATTTTTCACAAAACCATGCAAAAACTTTTTCGTTCCTTATACATTTGGCCATTTATCTGCGTGCCTCATTGGCTATAACACAACGAATTGTTAAAACCTACACATTACCTTTATTCGACTTCACCGTATTACTTACTGGACTTTACGCGATAACCAACTGGTGGACCATCAATCACATCGAATTCAATACATATGCCTTGTCTTGGGGTATTCCTAGCTATTGTATTGGGTGGTTTTTCGCCAATTATCTGGGAGGAACTTATGATCTACCTAATAAACTTCAATCAACCATAAAAGCTACAGGAGTTGGAACGTTGGTAATACTTTTATTTTACGGCTTGTTACCTAAAGATTTTCAGTTTTCCAGATTGTTCATTTTAGTAGGAACATGTTGGGTGAGTTTGTATTACGTGATCAGTCGAATCTACCTGCATCTGGTTTTCAAAGGGAAATTCAATTTGTTTTCAGTAGCCAATAGAAGATTCTTAATAGTAGGAGAAACGGAAGAGTGCATTCGCGTTTCAAACTTTCTAAAACAAGCTTACCCCAATATAGAATTGATCGAGTTTATTTCGGCAGAAGAAAAATATTCAAATCAATTTCGAGGAGGAATACACCAACTTGAAGAAATTGCACGTTTAGATCGCATCAATGAAATCGTGTTTTGTGCAAAGGACTTAACCGCTCAAGCAATCATCTCCAACATGATTCAGATCGATTCCAGTGACATTGATTTTAAAATAGCTCAACCAGACAGCACTTCACTCATTGGCAGTAACTCCATTCATACAGCGGGTGATCTTTACGTTTTGGATATAAATGCCATTACCAAACAAAAGAACATCAGAAAAAAACGAATTTTTGACCTAGCGCTAAGCATGGTTGGTTTGATACTTTCTCCCCTACTTCTATTCGGATTTAAACACCGAACTAGATTTATAAAAAACCTCCTATTAATCATAATAGGAAATAAGTCTTTTGTGGGTTATGAGCGACAAAAACGACAGAGCAGCAAAGGTTTACCAAGGCTCAAGCCCGGAATTTTAACTCCAGCAGATGGTCTTTATCCCGGTCAAGAATTAGCAGCCGAAAAGCTCAACTTAATTTATGCGCGTGACTACGCAATAACAAAAGACATAAGTATCCTAACGAATGGTTGGAAAAAGCTTGATTCCTAAATAAAAAGAACGCATTGAAAAACCAAATTTTCGTTTATTTTTGCACCCTAAATTAACCGATAAATTCATCATGGCACAAATTGAGATCAGACTTCCTAAAATGGGAGAAAGCGTAACCGAAGCTACTATTACGAACTGGTTAAAAAACATTGGAGACGCTGTTGAATTGGACGAACCTTTGGTAGAAGTTGCTACTGACAAGGTTGACAATGAATTGCCATCTGAAGCCGGAGGAGTCTTGGTTAAACGTTTCTTTGAAAAAGATCAGGTAGCACAAGTTGGTGATGTTATTGCTCTTATCTCTACAGATGGAGGGGCAGTAATTGAGAACACAGAAGAAGTGGCGCCTGTACCAAAGGCTGTGATTGAAGTTGAAAAGGTAACTGCTGATTTGACCGCTCATGCATCTAACGGTGCAGTTGATAAGAATGGTCCTTCCGGAAAGTTTTATTCTCCATTAGTAAGAAGTATTGCTGAAAAAGAAGGTGTTTCCATGAGTGAGCTTGAATCGATTTCTGGAACTGGTCAAGCCGGTAGAGTAACCAAAAAAGACATCCTGGATTTTGTTGCTTCTCGCGGTAAAGCACCAGTGATTGCACAATCGAACGCACCAGTTGCGTCTGTAGCTCCTGCTGCAGCTCCAACGCCTGCTGCACCAATCGTTTCTGGTGGAACTGGTTTCTTATCTTCCATAAAAGAGCCGGTTGTTATTCCAAATCCAGGTGATGAAATCATCGAAATGGATCGCATGAGAAAATTGATTGCGGAACATATGGTGATGTCAAAACACGTGTCACCACACGTAACTTCATTTGTTGAGGCAGATGTAACCAATATCGTTAATTGGAGAAACAAGAATAAAAAAGAATTTGAAAAACGCGAAGGAGAAAGCTTAACGTTTACACCTATTTTGATTGAAGCGATTGTTAAAGCAATCAAAGACTTCCCAAATATCAACGTTGCGGTAAGCGGAACCAACATTATTAAGCGTAAGGATATTAACATCGGTATGGCTACAGCCCTTCCATCTGGTAATTTAATTGTTCCAGTAATTAAAAATGCTGATCGATTAAACTTGACTGGAATTGCTAAGTCTGTAAATGAATTGGCCTTAAATGCCCGCAACAACAAATTGAAACCAGAGGACATCCAAGGTGGAACGTTTACTGTGTCAAATGTTGGTTCATTCGGAAATATTATGGGTACCCCAATAATTAATCAGCCTCAAGTTGCTATTTTGGCTTTAGGTGCAATTCGAAAAATGCCTGCTGTTATTGAAACTCCAGATGGCGATTTTATTGGTATAAGACACAAAATGTTCTTATCTCACTCATATGATCACCGTGTAGTTGATGGCGCATTAGGTGGACAATTTGTTCGTCGTGTTGCAGATTATTTAGAAGGTTTCGATATCAATCGAGAATTTTAATTCAACCGAAACCTACACACTATTTAATTTGATATGAAAAAAATAATTTATCTGTTCTTTGGTTTATGCTTTTCGATTAACGCTTCAGCTCAGCTGACTGAGTTTGAAGTACGAAAAATTGTTCGTTCGTCTAATGAAGAAGAACTCGTTCGATTTTCGTCAGAAATGCTTCAAGAAAACTTTTTGTATTTTGCGTCCATTGCTACAGATAAATTATTGACTTTCAATCCAGAAAGTCCCAACTACAATTACCGAAAGGGTTTCATCATCCTAAACTCTAAACTCGATTACGTAGCTGCTATACCCTTCTTTGAAAAGGCATCTACAAATATAGACCCGATGTATGATGCCTATTCACATACTGAATTAAGCGCACCGACAGACGTATATTATCACTTGGCACGTTGTTATCACTTGAATGAAGAACTTGACAAGGCAAAATCGATGTTACAACAGTTTATTGCTTCATCAGATAAGAAATCTGAATTACTTCCTGATGCTGAACTTCGTTTAAAACAAATTGAAATTGCCAAGCAGTTAATGGCTAATCCCAAAAAGGCTCGTGTAGTCAACATTGGTGATTCAGTAAACACAGCTTTTCCTGAATACTCACCCGTAGTATCTTTGGATGGTACAGCACTCTATTTTACTTCACGTCGACCTTGGGAAGACAATTCAACGGATGACTACAGAGACGCAAAATTGTATCAATTTCCGGAGGATATTTATGTGAGTTACCACAACTTAGATGAAAACTATACACAACCTGAACGTCTTGATTTTTGTGATGGTCAGTTAAACGAAGCAACAGTAAGTATTAGTTCAGATGAACGACGTATCTACACCTATGGTGATCAAACAGGCGCTGGAGATTTATTGTTTTCCGATTTCAAGAATAGTCGTTTTCAAAAACTTGAGCCAGTTAAAATCTCGGGTGTTAATTCGAAATACTGGGAAACACATTGTTCTGTAACACGTGATGGTCAGCAAATGTATTTCGTATCAGATCGTCCGGGTGGTTTTGGTGGTCGCGATATTTACCGAATTGTACTTCTACCCAACGGAAATTGGAGCGATCCTATTAATTTAGGTCCAACCATCAATACGACGTTCGACGAAGACTGTCCATTCATTTCTGTAGACAACAAGACCTTATACTTTGCAAGTAACGGTCCATTAAGTATGGGTGAATTTGATATTTTTGTTTCTATCCGAGACGAACAAGATGTTTGGTCAAACCCTGTAAATATTGGTTACCCGATTAATTCAATGGGAGATGATGTTTTTTACACCACTACTGCGAATGGATTAACAGGTTACTTAACCTCATTTAGAAAAGGAGGTCATGGTGAAAAGGATATTTACCGTATCGAGAATGATTACCTCGGTATCCAAAACGTGTCTATCCTGAAAGGTCATGTAAGAACTTCAGATACTTCAGCATTACCTGAAACACTCCATGCAACATTGAGTTGTACAAGTTGCAACGACAACGAAGCTTACCATTTAAATCCTCGACCGCGTGATGGGTCATTTATGTATGGTCTTGTTCCGTGTAAAGACTATGTTTTGGTTTTTAAATACGATGAATCATCACCTGTAAGTTATGATTACACCTTTAACTCATCTTGCGTAAATACGTATGATGAAATCTACAAGGAAGTAATCATCGATATGGAAAAGAAACGTGTTGTTCCGACTTTTACATACGATTACCTTGCGACACTTCAAAACAAAAAAACAGCAAAGCCATTAACAAACGCCACAGTTGAAATTATCAATGCGCGTTCTAATGAAGTCATTGAAAAACTAACTACAGATGTAAATGGCCAAGTTAAATCACAAATTTTCAATAAACATGTTTTCTTTGATACGGTAGACTTTGTGGTAAAAACGAGTGCGGTTGGTTACATCACCCAAACATTTGAAGTTTCTCATCACTTGTTATACGATACCATTATCAAGCAACGTTTCGACTTAGAGGCAAAAGAGTTGGGTGTTGATATTGCAAAAACAATCAATATCAAACCAATATATTTCGATTACGATAAAGCCGACATCAGACCTGATGCCAAAAAAGAATTGGATAAAATTGTGAAAGTCATGAACGATAACCCAGAAATTGTTATCGAACTTGGTTCACATACAGACTGTAGAGGTGCAGAAATCTATAATTTAGATTTATCTGATCGTCGCGCTAAAGCATCAGCGAAATACATTCAAGAGCGCATCAACGACCCTGCTCGCATTTATGGAAAGGGTTATGGTGAAACTCAATTGGTAACCAATTGTCCTTGTGAAGGAAAGAAAAAATCAAAATGTACTGAAAAACAACACCAAGAAAACAGACGAACAGAATTTAGAATTGTAAACATTCAACAATAGATTTTTCTTCGAATTGTTTTACTGAATACGAATCTAAACCTATCTAAATGTTTAATGATTGTTGTTGAAACCATTAATTCATATTCATGAAGTTAGAACTTTCCAAACCATTAGCTTTTTTTGACCTTGAAACAACTGGAACCAATGTTACGTCAGATCGCATAGTTGAAATTGGAATTGTAAAATTGATGCCAAATGGTGATCGAGTAATATTTTCAAAACGCGTTCATCCTGGTATGCCAATACCACAAGAAAGTTCAGCAATTCACGGTATTTATGATGCAGATGTTAGTGATGCTCCTAAATTTGAAGAAATTGTTTCGGAGGTAGAGGAATTTATTGCTGATGCCGATTTAGCTGGATACAATTCAAACAAATTTGATATTCCAGTACTGGCAGAAGAGATGATGCGTGCGGGCTCGGATTTTAATATTGCCGAGAGAAGATTCATTGATGTGCAAAACATCTTCCACAAAATGGAACAACGCACACTCGCAGCAGCATATCAGTTTTATTGTAATAAAGATATTGCAAATGCACACAATGCACTTGCGGATACAGAAGCTACGTTTGAAGTGTTTTTAGCTCAATTAGATCGTTATTCCTCGTTAAAGCCCGAAATTGATTTTCTTGCTGATTTCTCACGTGCAGGAAATTATAACTTACTTGATTTTGCAGGCCGTTTGGCAATTAATGAAGCAGGAGAAGCAATGTATAACTTCGGAAAACATAAAGGAAAGACCATTCAAGAAGTTGCTCGTATAGAGCCAGGATATTATGGTTGGATGATGGATGCAGATTTTCCGCTTTACACGAAAAAGTGTTTGAAAGCTGAAATGGATAAAATCAAATCCGCACGAGAAACAGCAAATCAAAAAAAGCAAGAACGTTTTGAAGATAAGTTGGAAGCGTTAAAAAATAAATTTAAAGGATGAAAATTATTTGTATCGGCAGGAATTATGCCAATCATGCTAAAGAAATGGGGTCACAAGCACCGGCTGAACCAATTTTCTTTTTTAAGCCCGATACATCATTACTGAAGGATGGAAACGACTTTTACTATCCTGAGTTCACCTCTAATTTGCATTATGAATGTGAATTAGTTTTTCGCATCGATAAATCGGGGAAGCACATTGCTGAAAAATTTGCAAAGAACTACTATTCTTCATTTACATTAGGTATCGATTTTACCGCACGTGATTTACAAGAAAAATGTAAACGAGAAGGTTTACCCTGGGAGATGGCCAAGGCATTTGAGCACAGTGCACCCATTTCAACGGAGTTCATTTCTCTTGATGCCCATAATCAGGAACATATTGTATTTGAATTACATAAAAATGGCGTTTGTGTTCAACAAGGTAACTCGATGGATATGCTTTTCAATATCGACCAATTAATCGCCCACATATCCAAATTTGTCACCTTAAAAACTGGAGATTTAATTTACACAGGAACCCCAGAAGGTGTTGGACCGGTTTCCATAGGAGATGTTCTAACGGGTTTTGTCGGAGAAAAGAAGCTTTTCGAATTTAAAATCAAGTAGGTTATTTGCCCTTTGCTTTGATTATGATTAGGATGGTGTACATCATGATCTTAAAATCAAGCGCTAGCGATCTATTTCTGAGGTACAGTAAGTCAAATTTCATGCGTTGAAGCATCTGATCTACATTCTCGGCATAGCCATATTTCACTTGCCCCCAAGAGGTAATACCCGGTCTAACTTGGTTTAAGTGTATAAATTCAGGCTCTATCTGAACAATCTGGTTGATGTAAAATTGTCTTTCTGGTCTTGGACCAACAAGCGACATATCCCCTTTTATGACATTTATAAATTGTGGCAATTCATCCAATCTTAATTTACGAAAAACACGCCCAACTGAGGTAATTCTCGGATCATGGGTTGAAGACAATTGAGGTCCAGCCCGTTCTGCATGTTGAATCATTGTTCTGAACTTGATTATCTGAAACCCTTTACCCAATTTACCTATTCTCTCCTGGGTGAAAAATATGGGGCCTTTGGAGCTGGATTTAACCAAAATGGCAAGAATCAGAAAAACAGGCATAAGCAGAATCAAAGCAATTGAGGACAGTACTACGTCAAAAAAGCGTTTTATCGATTGCTGCCAAATAGGCATATTATCCATATTCACCTCAATCAAGAGTGCACCAAATATACTGGTCATACGCACAGAACCAGACAAAATATCGTACATATCTGGAAGTACTTTTATCACTACCCCTTGCATACCTATTCGGCTGATAATTTTGTTTAGTTTGTTATGCTCTGTGCTCTCTAGCGCTATAATTATTTCTTCTATGTCATGTTTAACAACAACCTTTTCAAGAATACTTAAATCTCCTAGATGCGTCAGTTTTTCACTTAGAATATGATCCTCTCCGTTTATATTTAAATACCCTATCAGTTCATTGACCAGTATCGATTCTTGATTAATTACCTCAACTACTTGAAGTGCTCGCTCTCCTCCACCGATAATTAACGTTTTAAACCTTCCTCTTCCGTGCTGAATCTTTTTAACCATCCAGGTTACCCAGATTAATCGTGGTAAGGTGGTTAACGTAAAATGAATCGTCACCAGCAATAAAAAAGACTTGTAGTAGTGATGATAATCTTGGATTTCATCGTCTAGAATAAATGCAAAAAACAGTATGACCGCACCTAATACTGACGCTGATAAAGACAAATTAAATATTTTAAAACGATACAAGCGCTTAATGTTGTGATATGTACCTTGCAGATAGTATAGTAAGACCCAACAGACTGGTATAATTGAAATTCCTAAAAAGAATGCATCGCTGGTTTTAAAGGAAGTATGCTCAATCCATAATTTCCTGAGGTAATAAAATAAAATCCAAGAGCATAAGGCTGTGCAAAAATCACAGAAGATAACACAAAGTTTATAGAATTTGGCCCCCATTAGAAATGAACGACTTTAATGTTATCCAATACAATGAATCCCTGAGCATCACCTTTATCTAAGATCGCTTGAAAGGATTGCTTGAAATATGCAGCATCAGAGGAGTTAGAAACCAATTCTTTTAAATCGATATACATTTTTTTCCAACGAACTGCGTTGGGTTGTTGCGCATTAAGTTGGATATTGGGATTTGATTTTACTCCAGCTGATGAAATTGCTAAAAGACCTGTAATACAAGCGTTCGTATTGTAATAATCAACTTCTAAAAACACTTCTTTTCCTTTTGGTAATACCATATCTGATGAATAGGCAACCCACATGGAATCAGCAGCGGTTAAATTAACACGTCCGTAAAAATTCCCCCATTTTAAAATTGCAGGATCATTTTCGGTATTAATTTTTGCCAGCGATGTATTGGGATCATTTTCAAGTTTTATTGCTGCATCCTCAAAATCCTCTATCCAAGCCTGTGTTATATCAAAATACTTTGTTTTGGGTGAAATAGAGGTGACTGCATCTTGTGTTAATTGAATAGTGGCTTCATACCGATCAACAAATGGATAAATTTTCTTGGTTGAAGCAATACCGTTAACCCGTACAGCGGGGAAAAGTTTAATATTCGCTTCTCCAGATTTCAGAATTGGTAATTTCACTGGTAATTCAAACACGCCCATTAATTCATCATTGACATAAACCCAGGCATCAGTAAAATTATGTGTTAACTCTCCCAAAGGGAATTGGGCATTCGTATTAGCCTCCAATTGCCATGCATCTATCTCAATCCAAGAAGGATTTGGATTATTTTTAATACACGATGAAAGTGCAAGTAATATGACAAGAACAAGAGTAACTAATTTCATTCTTCAAAAAAAACGAATGAAATTATAAAATATTGTCGACAGAAGTTAAAGCCGTTACTTTTAATTTGTCAATAATCGTTGTTGCTACATCTAGCGCTGTCAACCCATCTTCCAAGGAAACAATCGGCTTTGTATCTGTGATTATCGCATTATATAATGCATTATACTCTTCTATAAGTCCAGTTTCAGGGAAGTGCTGGACGGTGTTAGCCAAAGGAATTCGCAAATCATCTTGTTCTAATTGATTCGATTCAATTGGCGATGTCATTGTAATTTTTGATGTTTTCTGAATAAAATCGATTTCAACAACACTACCAGCTTGGTAAATTGTAGAAGAAATAGCATTTACACTTGAAACCAACGAAGTACATAAATTAGCAACACATCCATTGTCAAATTCAATACGTGCATGCACAACATCCGGATACTCGTGTAAAACATTATATCCCGTAGCAGATATTCGCTTAATGTTTTGTCGCACAACATGCAGTACCATATCGATATCGTGCAGCATGTGATCCAAGACTAATTGCGTAAACGAAGTTGGGGTATTGTTTTTGAGCGACCGATTTGTCTGAATTAAATAAGGTTTTACCAGTAAATTCTCTGCTGCGACAAAAGCTGGATTGAACCGTTCAATGTGGCCAATTTGAACCTTAACATCCGCTTCTTGAGCAAATCGAACCAAACGCTTGACCTCATCAACCGTGCAAGCCACAGGTTTTTCAATAAAAAGATGCTTTGAATTTCGAAGTGCTTGTAACGCATAATCAAAATGGGTTTCCGTCGGCGAAGCAACAACCACCAGGTCGGCACAATCCATTATTTCCGAAACTGTTGTAGCCACCTTGCACGATTGCTTTGCAATCATCAGTGCGCGATCTTCATCGATGTCAAAAATGGCACTTAATTTAAACTTACCTGAAAGATGAGTCAACGCATTTACGTGATGCTCGCCCATTTTACCTGCCCCGATTAACCCTACTCGTATCATACCAACTGGATATGAGACAAATGTAAAGCCTAAAGAAATGAGTTTTGAACGTGGTGATTAACAATTATTAACACCAGTTTATGCATATCAGAATCTTAGGTTATGACGATTTAAATCAGTACCATCAAAAAAACCGGTTGATTTACCCGTTTGCAACTTGGTTAACGTAGCAATTTGACCTGTATGGTATGAGAAATGCTCTATCACATGGAGAACTACAGAAAAGCCTGTTTCGTGAAAACCTTGAATAATGTAGATGCGTTTCAAATCTTCATCCGTTAAATCCGAAAGCAATTGTCTGACATTCACTTTTAAATTCTCCAAAAGAAAAATAAGCTCTGACTTTTTAATTTTATCTTGTTTAACAAACTCTTGATCACGATCACGATTATCCTGCTTTTCACCCAATCCAGAAAGCATCCATTGACGCACATTGCCACACAAGTGTAATATTAAATTTCCGATGGCAGGAATTTGTTCGTTGGGTGAATTCCATAAGTCCTTATCCTGAATCATGGTAAGGCATTTGTAAATCCTTTCGTAGGACTCATTGAAAACTCTGCGTTCGAACTCTTGATGTATAAGGCTTTTAATATCCATAGAACAGTGGGGTTAATCGTTTTTTAAAAATAAAAAAAATATTAAGAAATCGTTTACTCTAATTATTAAATACATATATTTGCCCTCACAAAACGGAGGTTGTAGCTCAGTAGGTTAGAGCGTCGGATTGTGGTTCCGAAGGTCGTGGGTTCGAGACCCATCTTCCTCCCAACTTAAAAGGAATTCGAGCAATTGAGTTCCTTTTTTTATTGTTTTTTTATCCAAATAACTGAACATGAAGAATTTAGAAGCAATTGAAAAACGCAGAACTTTTGGCATTATCGCCCATCCTGATGCCGGTAAAACCACACTTACTGAAAAATTGCTTCTTTTTGGTGGTGCAATTCAAACCGCAGGTGCTGTAAAAAACAATAAGATAAAAAAAACTGCCACGTCCGATTTTATGGAAATTGAAAAACAACGTGGTATATCAGTTGCTACTTCGGTCATGGCATTCGAATACGGCGGAAAACAAATCAATATTTTAGATACACCAGGTCACAAAGACTTTGCAGAAGATACGTATCGCACCCTAACTGCTGTAGATAGTGTTATCTTGGTTATTGACTGTGCTAATGGTGTTGAGGAGCAGACCGAAAAATTAATGGAAGTATGCCGCATGCGCAATACCCCAGTCATCATTTTCGTCAATAAAATGGATCGTGAAGGTCAAGATGCTTTTTCGTTACTGGATGAAATTGAGGAAAAACTAGCGATTCGGGTAAGGCCCTTAACTTGGCCTATCGGGATAGGAGATCGATTCAAGGGGGTATATGACATTTATAAAAAAGGCCTAAACTTATTTCAAGCCAATAAAACAAAAAAAGCAGAGGAGATTATATCGATTACGGATTTAAATGACCCATTATTAGAGGAGCTTGTTACACCTCAGTTCGCCACCGAACTACGTGAAGAACTAGACATTGTCGAGGGCGTGTATGATGCATTTGATCGATCAAAATACCTTGCTGGTGAGGTCGCTCCAGTTTTCTTTGGTTCCGCTGTTAACAACTTTGGTGTTCAGGAATTATTAGACACCTTTATTGAGGTATCGCCCTCACCTATTGGAAGAGATACGGACGCTCGATATATAGAACCGTCTGAAAATAAATTTAGCGGTTTCGTTTTCAAAATTCACGCGAATTTAGATCCTAAACACCGTGATCGTATCGCATTTCTGCGCATTGTTTCTGGAAAATTTGAACGCAATAAATTCTACAATCATGTGCGTTTGGATAAAAACTTCAAATTCCCGAATCCAACATCTTTCATGGCACAAGATAAAAACGTCATTGATGAAGCCTTCCCAGGTGATGTAATTGGCCTTTATGATACCGGTAATTTCAAAATTGGTGACACATTGACTGAAGGGGAAAAATTCATGTTTAAAGGAATCCCTTCCTTTTCCCCTGAAATATTTATGGAATTGGAGAATTTAGATCCATTAAAGTCAAAACAACTCGACAAAGGTATTCACCAGTTGACCGATGAAGGAGTAGCGCAAATGTTTATTATGCAACCGGGTAATAGAAAAGTTGTTGGTACAGTAGGTCAGCTTCAATTTGAGGTGATTGAGCATCGCTTGAAAAATGAATATGGTGCAAACTGTAGATTTTCTCCTAAAAACTATCACAAGGCTTGCTGGGTAACAACAGAAAACACCGATCAACTCAATGCATTTGTTCGCGCAAAAAGTAATCATTTAGCAAAAGACAAAGACGGGAATTTAGTTTTCTTGGCGGAAACGCCGTTTTTACTAACCATGGCCGAACAAGATTATCCAGAGCTCGTTTTCCACAAAACTTCTGAATTTAAGTTGCAAGCCAAATAGGTTTAAACGTCAAATAACCGGTCGTAATCTGGTAAATTTTCCAGCAGTTCAACGCTATTTAATTTGCTGTTTTGTTGACCCACTGTATGATTCATACCATTGGTTAACATAAAATGAGTAGAAGACAATACACGATTATATTGAGCCAGCTGAAAGAAAACCTCTTGATTAATTGGTATATCCGGTGCTTTACATTCGATTACCAAACATGGTGAGCCAAAAGGTGTAAAAACCAAAATATCACAACGTCGACTTAACCCGTTGATTGTCAAGGAAACTTCGGTACCAATAGCACCCAATGGCACTTTTTTGTAGGAAATTAGCCAATGAATAGCGTGCTGCCTCACCCATTCTTCGGGTGTTAATTTTAATTTTTTCTTTCGAACAATGCACCAAACATACACAACCCCATTACGCTTTGTCAATTGCAACGGAGCTGTCGGAAAATTTAACGGTACGATCATGTATAATTCAGCCCATTAAAAGCTACATACCCAGTGTCAACAGCTCGATGTCTTTGAATTTTAAACCAAAAACTTTCCCAAGCACTTCACTGGTCAAGGTTCCTTTGTACATATATACTCCGCTTCTAAATCCTTGATCTTTTTTAATCAAGTCTTTAACACCACCTCGATCGGCCATATGAAGCAAAATGGGAGCAAAAATATTTGATAAAGCAAAGGATGCTGTTCTGGAAACCCTGGAAGCAATGTTAGGAACACAATAGTGCACTACACCATGCTCTATAAAGGTTGGTGAATTATGATTCGTAACACGTGAGGTTTCAAAACATCCGCCTTGATCAATACTTACATCAACAACTACAGAACCCGGCTTCATGGCTTCGATCATTTCTTCTGTTACGATACAGGGGGTTCGACCTAAAGAAGCTCGTATTGCGCCAATAACCACATCGGCTTGTTTCAAGTTATTTGCTAAAACCTTAGGATTCAATACCGAAGTATAAACGCGTCTACCCAAGTCATTTTGCAACCTTCTCAAGCGAGACAAGGAATTATCAAAAACTTTAACAGAAGCACCTAGACCTAAAGCAGCGCGAGTGGCAAATTCACCTACGGTACCTGCACCAATAACCACTACCTCTGCTGGTGAAACTCCTGCTACACCACCCAACATAATTGATTTCCCTTGAGAAAATGATGACAGCAATTCACCTGCTATTAAAATTGATGTTGTTCCTGCAATTTCACCAATTGTGCGAACAATTGGATATACGCCATCCTCATCTCTAATGTAATCCCATGCAATAGCTGTTATTTTCTTTTGCATTAATTTTTGCAAAATCTCTTTCGGTTGGATAGACAATTGAAGTGCAGAAATCAATGTTTGATTACCTGGCATCATGCTTACCTCTTCCTCCGTTGGCGGCGCTACTTTAAATATGATATCTGATTCATAAACTTGTTTCGGGTCGTAACAAATTTCTGCACCTGCCTCGCTGTATTCATTATCTGTAAAATTTGCTCCTTCTCCGCTTTTCGTTTCAATACGCACGCGATGACCATTAGCAACCAGTAAAGAAACAGCTTCTGGAACCAAGGATACACGGCGTTCTTGATAAGATGTTTCCTTAGGAATACCGATAAACAAGGTTCCTTTTTTTCGACCTAACTCGAGTGTTTCCTCTTGCGGCAAAAGGCTTCCTTGTTCTATTAATTTCTTCAGGATATCTGGATCAGTAATCATGGCTTTACAGTTATTAGTCTTGAATTATCTTCGAGAATACGAATATACACCCAAATGGTATCTTCAGGAAGTAAATTGTCAATTTTTTCTGCCCATTCAATAAAGCATACGGCATTACTGTATAACACCTCATCCATACCAATGTCATAAGCCTCATCAAAACAGGTCAAGCGATAAACATCATAGTGGTACACTTTACCAAACATGTGACTATCGTAGGTATTTACTATGCCATAGGTGGGTGAACCTTCACTCTCCTGTATCCCCATCGCATGAAGAACAGCAGTAATAAAAGTTGTTTTACCCGCACCCATCGGTGCATCAAAAGCAAATGTTTTGGGACCGACAAAATCCTCTACAAACTGACGTGCAACATCAGGTAATTCTGCTAATGAACTCAGTCGGTACTCCATATTATGATTTTGGAGCTAAGATAACAAAAGGAATCAAGACCTCTTCGAGAGATATGCCACCATGCTGAAAGGTTGATCCGTAATAATTTACAAAGTGGTTATAATTATTGGGATAGACGAAATAAGCTGACTCGCGAGCAAAAATAAACTCTGTAGACATCCTTCCTTTCGGTAATCCAATTTGACTTGGGTCAGCCACTGAATAAACTTCTTTTTCGGTATAAGACATATTTCTCCCAACCTTATACCTCAAGTTACTATTGACACTTTTTTCACCTACAACTCGAACTGGATCAGTCACTTTAATAGTTCCGTGATCTGTAGTAATAATTAACCTTCCTTTGGATTCAGCAATCTTTTTGACCAGATCCAATAAAGGAGAATGATCAAACCAAGACACGGTAATGGAGCGATACGCAGCTTCGTCACGCGCTAATTCGCGAATAACCTCCATTTCTGTTCGTGCATGAGACAGCAAATCAACAAAGTTGTAGACTATAAAATTGACATCATTTGTCTTGAGTTGATTGAAGCTATCTACAAGTTTCTTCCCTGCCTCTACTTGAGTAATTTTATTATAGGACCATTTGACTTGTTTTCCCAAGCGCTTTAGGTTTGCTTCTAGGAATTCCTTCTCGTGCATGTTCTTTCCACCCTCGTCATACTCATTTTTCCAAAGGGTTGGAAAGCGCTTTTCAATTTCGCTTGGCATCAAACCCGCAAAAAAAGCATTACGCGCATAATGGGTTGCAGTAGGTAAAATAGAATAAATCATTTCTTCCTGTTCGACCTGAAAGTATTTGGTCAAAATTGGCTCCAACATTTTCCACTGATCGAATCGTAAATTATCAATAACAAGCACATAAGTTGCACCCTTATCAAACTCAGGTGAAATGCGTTCTTTCATTAGTCGATGAATCATCATCGGTGGATCACTTTCACCCCCAATCCAATCTTCATAATTTCGTTGAACAAACTTGGAAAACAACTTGTTTGCTTCAGTTTTTTGCATGCTCAACACCTCTCGCATACTTGGATCGTCAATATCATCCAAAGCCAGTTCCCAAAAAATCAACTTGGAATAGAGTTCTGTCCATTCATTCGCTGATAAATCGCCGCTGAGCTGCATGCCCAACTGCCTAAATTCTTGTTGGTAATTTGAATTGGTCTTTTGGCTAATTAGTTTCGTGTGATCCAAGTTCTTTTTAATACTGAGCAAAATTTGATTCGGATTAACAGGTTTAATGAGGTAATCCGCAATCTTTGAACCAATGGCTTCTTCCATGATGGATTCTTCTTCACTTTTTGTGATCATCACTACCGGAACATGAGGCTTTTGCTCTTTGATTCGTGCTAGGGCCTCTAAGCCCGATATTCCGGGCATATTTTCGTCCAAAAAAATAATATCGTAATGGGAAGAAGCACTCTTATCTACCGCATCTGTTCCATTGTTGACAGAATCAACCGAATAGCCTTTACCTTCTAAAAATAAAATGTGGGGCTTTAACAAATCAATTTCATCATCTGCCCAAAGAATTCTTCCCTGCATTGTGGTTTATTTAATAGTTTTGAATTGATTTCTAAAAATATTCATTTGCGACCGAATTTTACTCGAAACAACAAAAAGAAAATCTTTAACGATCCCGTGTATGGTTTTATTTCAATTCCACACGAAATCATTTTCGATATCATAGAACACCACTATGTTCAGCGTTTACGTCGAATCATGCAGTTAGGCCTCAGTCATTTAGTTTACCCTGGAGCTTTACACACCCGATTTCACCATGTATTAGGCGCCATGCACTTAATGACTCAAGCCTTAGCAACAATACGCAGAAAAGGACATGAAATAACAGAAGAAGAAGAACGGGCTGTACTCATAGCAATCTTGTTGCACGATATCGGACATGGACCATTTAGTCATACCCTTGAGTATGATATCGTTAACGGGGTAAGTCATGAAAAAATTTCTGGTTTTTTTATTGACCGGTTGAGTGAACTTTTTGGCGATGATTTAAAAAGAGCCTCCTTAATTTTTAAAAACACACATCCTAAGCCCTTTTTGCACCAATTGGTTTCCAGCCAACTCGACATGGACCGATTGGATTATTTGAATCGTGATTCCTTTTATTCAGGTGTAAGTGAAGGTATTATAGGCAGTGAGCGCATCATCGAAATGTTAAACGTTGTTGACGGAAACTTGGTTTTAGAAGAGAAGGCTATTTATTCGATAGAAAAATTTATCGTTGCGCGCAGACTGATGTATTGGCAAGTTTACTTGCACAAGACCGTTGTTTCTGCGGAGTTTATGTTGATTCACATTTTAAGAAGAGCAAAACAATTGAGTGCTGAAGGCGAAACACTATTTGCTAGCCCCGCTCTCTCATATTTCCTAAATCATACGATTGGACTTCAAGATTTCGAATTAAACCCAATTGTTTTGGATCATTTCGCTCAACTTGACGATTATGACATCCTTTCCGCAATCAAGGTATGGCAACATCATCCTGATAAGACGTTAGCTGAGCTTTCCACACGACTTGTTAATCGACAATTATTTAAAATTGAAATTGCAAAAGAACCTTTTAGTCCGGATCGCATTCAACTCGAGCGCGAAGTAGTACGCAAACGGTTTGATATTGAAGAACCATTAATCAATCACTTTGTCTACACCGATGTACTGCGCAACAATGCTTACAACCAAAAGAAGCAAAACATCAATTTATTGATGAAAAATGGTGAGATTATAGATTTAGGTAAAGCTTCTGATAACTTGAACATTTCAGCGCTGGCTGGACCTGTCGAAAAATACTTTTTATGCTACCCGGTATAACTACTGTTTACTTAATTTTCCTGCTTTCCAGTCTTGAATTAATTTAGACCACGCTGCAGGATTCAACAGGTTATTAGCCGGAAGCTGATTTAAACTGTAAAGTTTGGTATAACGTTGATTCGCTAAGGCTCCAAAAGCCAAGGAGGCATCATTATCTAATCTTGCTGCAACAAAAGCAAGACTCTCCCCAGAAAGTTCTCTTTGAGCGCGCCTCAATGCATCGTCATAAGGCTCCATCTCCACAAATGCGCGGGCAAAATCCTCACGAGACGGCCAAGGATAAACAACCACCTCTGGCAATTCCACCGTGTCCTTTTGCATTATATGAAGAATGGTGTAGCGATTGCCACTCAAGGTATCAGGAACAATGTATGCGTTTGTTTGAAAGGTGAAACTTGAAAAAATGAGTGTATCCCCCGGACTTACCACAAGGGAAAAATATCCGTAATAATCCGAAACCACACCATGTTTTTTATTGCGGTCATAAACTGTTGTGAATGGAATTTGAGAGGCATCGCCTTCATCCACGACAACACCAGACAATTGAACCAACAATTTTGAATTTTCATTTACTTGAGCGAGGAGATTCCCTCCTATTATGGAGCACAATACAATCAAGTAACTATGTAAACGAAAAAACTTCACAGAACAAGACTACAAACAAATCGGTTATACTCAAAGTTTATTCCAAAAAATTAACAAGTTGAGTAAAATCTATTAATCGATTTTATGCGCTTTTTGAACGCAGATGTTATTCAAAAAATACTAAATTTGCAGGAATTTATTCAAAAATAGGTTCACATGTCACTTACCAACATTGCACAAATTAAAGAGGGTCTTACCTACGATGATGTGCTTTTAGTTCCGGCTTATTCGGAGGTTTTACCAAAAGACGTATCGCTAAAAAGTAAATTGACTCGAAACATCGAGGTGAATACTCCGATTGTATCTGCTGCTATGGACACGGTAACCGAGGCTGAATTAGCTATTGCGATGGCTCAACAAGGAGGTATTGGTGTCATCCACAAAAACATGACCATTGCCGAACAAGCTTTAGAAGTAAGAAAAGTAAAGCGCTCTGAAAGTGGAATGATCTTGGATCCAGTTACACTTGACGAAGAAGCAAAAGTTTCAGATGCACTTGACTTGATGCGTGAAAATAAAATTGGTGGAATACCTGTTGTAGATTCATCACGCGGCTTGAAAGGCATCGTAACTAATCGCGACCTACGTTTTGAAAAAAATATGAATAGGCCAATACGTGAGGTCATGACATCAGAAAATCTGGTAACAACGGTTGATGGCACTGACTTATCGAAAGCTGAAGAAATTTTACAACAAAATAAGATAGAAAAATTACCTGTTGTTGATCAACACAACAAATTAATTGGTTTGATTACCTACAGGGATATCATCAAAGTAAAAACGCACCCCAATTCGTGTAAAGATTCTTACGGTAGATTGAGAGTAGCAGCTGCTGTTGGTGTAACAGCTGACACGTTAGAGCGTGTTACAGCCCTAGTTGACGCAGGTGTTGATGCTATTGTTATCGATACAGCGCATGGACACACACAGGGAGTGGTTGACAAACTTAAATCTGTGAAGTCTAAATTCCCACAATTGGATGTAATTGTTGGAAATATTGCCACAGCTGAGGCAGCTAAATATTTGGTAGAGCATGGTGCAGATGCTGTAAAAGTTGGTATTGGTCCAGGTTCAATTTGTACTACACGTGTCATTGCCGGTGTTGGTGTTCCGCAGTTATCAGCTGTAAATGATGTTGCTCAAGCGCTTGAAGGAACAGGTGTTCCAGTAATCGCAGATGGTGGAATCCGTTATACGGGAGATATTGTTAAAGCCGTTGCCGCTGGAGCAGATACAATTATGTTAGGTTCCATGTTTGCTGGGGTTGAAGAGTCACCAGGTGAAACGATTATTTACGAAGGTCGGAAATTCAAATCTTATCGTGGAATGGGATCTTTGGAAGCTATGCAAAAAGGCTCTAAAGATCGCTACTTTCAAGATGCTGAAAATGATGTTAAAAAACTAGTTCCTGAAGGAATCTCGGGTCGAGTGCCTTATAAAGGTCATCTGATCGAAGTAATGTATCAAATTATCGGAGGTTTACGAGCTGGAATGGGCTATTGTGGAGCACCTACAATTGCTAAGCTCAAAGGATCGAAATTCGTACGCATCACATCTGCAGGTGTTCGTGAATCACATCCTCATGATGTTACGATTACAAGAGAAGCACCAAATTATAGCATTAAGTAAAATACATTTTAAAATTATGCGTTAGCTTAGGCAACGCATTTTTTTTTGCAAGTTAAACAACCAAGTTACTACAGACAATTAGTTATTTATTTGTAAAACAATAGTTCAATCGTATGAAAAAAAGAGTTTTATTGGTTTTAGGATTTGTTTCTTCGTTAACCATTGGATTCAGTCAAACAAAACAAGATCCAATCCTGATGGAAATTGCAGGTCAACCCGTTCTACAAAGTGAGTTTTTACAGATATATTTGAAGAATAACACAAACCCTAAATACGACAAAGCTTCTTTAGATGAGTACATGGAGCTTTTTAAAAAGTTCAAATTAAAAGTTGCGGAGGCCGAGGCACTGGGATATGACACGATCCCTAAGCTTGTAAAAGAGTTAGAGGGTTATAAAAAGCAATTGGCTCATCCTTATTTGATTGATACCGATTTAAATGAAGAGCTTGTTAAAGAAGCTTATCAACGCATGACTACCGAGGTTAGAGCCTCACACATTCTCGTAAAATTAGATCCAAATGCTACACCAGCAGATACCCTTGCTGCGTACAACCGTATCATGGGCCTAAAAAAACGTATTGAACAAGGCGAAGAATTTTCCGTTGTTGCGCGTGCTAAAAATGGCTCTGATGATCCATCTGCTGCAACAAACGGTGGGGACTTAGGTTATTTCACTGCTTTTCAAATGGTATATTCATTTGAGGATATGGCCTACAAAACCCCCGTTGGCAAGGTTTCTGCGCCATTCAAAACGCGTTTTGGTTACCATATTATTTTAGTTACAGACAAACGTGCAACTCGTGGATCCATTAAGTCTGCACATATCATGGTTGCTGTATCTAAAAATGCAGGCAGTGCTGATGAACAAGCTGCAGAGAAAAAAATCAACGAAATATATGCTAAACTGGAAGCAGGTGAAAAATTTGAAGACCTTGCAAAAACCTTCTCTGATGACCACAGTTCGAGCATAAAGGGAGGAGAATTACCCGTTTTTGGAACAGGGTCTCCTACACGCATGGTTCCTGCATTTGAAGAAGCTGCATTTGCGCTCACTTCTAATGGTGCTTACAGCAAGCCATTTAAAACAGATTATGGTTATCACATTGTAAAACGCATCGAGTTGTATCCGGTTCGTTCATTTGATGAAATGAAAAAAGAACTAAACAACAAGGTTAATAAAGACGAACGCTCGAAAAAGACTCAAGACTCATTCGTTTTGAAGTTGAAAAAAGAATATAAATACAAAGACCTCAGTAAAACGGGAGCTCAATGGTTTGTGAAAAACATCGACACCTCATACTTTTCAGGAAAATGGAATGCAAACAAATTGACAACAGACCTACCTATTTTCGAATTAGATGGTAAAAAATATGGCCAAAAAGATTTTGCAGATTACCTGACATCCAATTACCGAACAGCGAAACGAGAAGATAACGCAAGTGTTGTTAAATCTATGCTTGTAACTTGGGAAAAAGAGCGTGTTTTGGCGTATGAAGAGACTAAATTAATGGACAAACACCCTGATTACAAGGCGTTGGTTCAAGAATACCATGATGGAATTTTACTCTATGAGGTCATGTCTGACAAAGTCTGGAATAAAGGAATGAAAGATACACTTGGTCTGAAAACATTCTTTGAGGCAAATCGAAGTAAATACATGTGGGGGAAACGATTAGATGCGGTTGTTTATGAATGTTTAAATGAACAAGTTGCTAAGGAGGTTCACACCATGTTAAAACGTAAAAAAGATAAAATCACTTCAAAAGACGTACTTGAAAAAATCAACGCTAGCAGTGAACTTAATTTACGTGTCAAAACAAATAAATTTGAAATCAGCAATACACCTTACCTAACCGACAGGGAAATAGTTAAAGGGCTAAATAAACCGTACGCGCACAACGGTAAATTTTATGTGTTAAAAGTTGCTCAAATTATAGAGTCACAACCCAAAGAATTGAACGAAACACGTGGTGCAGTTACCTCTGAATACCAAAACTATTTGGAAAAAACATGGTTAGAAGAGTTAACCAAAAAATACAAAATAACAATCAACGAACAAGTACTTTATTCTTTGGGATCGTCAAACGTACCAAAATAGAATTACTTGCCAGTTAACTATATCAATACATTCATGTCTAACAAGATTTTTGGTTTATTCTTTTGCCTCATTTTAACAACTTTAGGTCGAACGCAAGTTGTAGACAAGATAGCTGCTCAAGTAGGCGACAACATTATCTTGTGGTCTGATGTGGAAAAAAAATTAGTTCAATCACAAGCTGCCGGATCTACAAACACGACCTACTGTGAAGTACTTGAAGAATTGATGTACCAAGAATTATTGGTGAATCAAGCTAAACTAGACAGTCTAGTTGTAACGGACGACCAGGTGAATGCAGAAATGGAGAACCGCATACGACTGATCGAAAATAAAATCGGAAGTCGTCAAAAGATGGAAGAATTTTATGGTAAATCAATCACTGAAATCAAGGACGAATTTAGAGGCGCTATACGCGACCGCTTGTTAGCTGAAGAAATGGAACGCACCATAACTGGATCCATCAGTGTTACACCAAAAGAAGTGAAACAATTTTATGAATCTCTTCCTGAGGACTCTATTCCTTTCATCAATACCGCATTAAGTTTTCAGCAGATTGTTCATTACCCCATCATCACAAAAGAAGATAAACTGCTTGCGTATAACAAACTTACGGAGATTCGAAATGCCATTTTAGGCGGAAAAAACTTCGACACACAAGCGAGAATTCATTCAATGGATCCGGGTAGCGCATCACAGGGAGGCAAAATAGAAGCCTCTCGGGGAATGATGGTTCCACCATTTGAAGCGGCAGTTTTTTCTGTGAATGAGGGAGAAATTTCAGATGTTTTTGAATCAGACTATGGTTACCACATCGTAAAACTCATAAAGCGTAAAGGCGATGATTATTCTTGCCAACACATCTTGATTGTTCCTGAATTTAATCCGAGTACGTTTGAACAATCCGCTCTAAAGATGGATAGTTGCTATGCTTTACTAAATCAAAAGAAGATCACTTGGGATGAGGCGGTTATTCGTTTTTCAAATGACGAAATGACCAAACAAAATAAAGGCATCATTACGAATCCGATTACTGGTGAGCAAACTTGGGATATGGAAGATTTGAACCAAGTGGATCAGCAAATTTTTCTACTTACAGATGTACTTGAAAAAGGTGAATTTTCCGCACCTAATTTATACATGAACATTTTCGACAGAAAACAAGGTGTACGTATTGTTCGGCTTATGGATCGCACACAACCCCATAAGGCCAACCTAAAAGAAGATTATGCACTGATCAAAAGAGCTGCTGAAAACGAGAAAAAACAGCGTATAATTCGAGAATGGACACAAGGAAAAATTGGTAATGCCTATGTGAAAATTGACTCCGATTATGTGCAATGTGTCTTCAAAAACAATTGGATAAAACTTTAACTATGTCAGATGTTCAGGCTATAGAGCAACTTGTTGCCGATTACAAAGCGTTGAAAAACGAAATTCACCAAGTTATAGTTGGCCAAGATGAAGTGGTTGATCAAGTTTTGATTTCTATCTTTTCAAAAGGACATTGCTTGTTGGTTGGCGTGCCCGGATTAGCAAAAACATTATTAGTCAATACCATATCTGAAACACTTGGTTTATCCTTCAATCGGATTCAGTTTACACCGGATTTAATGCCTTCTGACATCATTGGTTCTGAAATTTTAGATGAATCCCGTGCATTTAAGTTCATCAAAGGGCCATTATTCTCCAATATTATTTTGGCAGATGAAATCAACCGAACACCACCTAAAACACAGTCGGCCTTGCTCGAAGCCATGCAAGAGAAATCTGTTACCGCATCAGGCGTAAAATACAACTTACCCAATCCGTTTTTTGTTTTAGCAACTCAAAACCCGATTGAGCAAGAAGGAACATACCCCTTACCGGAAGCCCAGCTAGATCGATTTATGTTTAACATTTGGGTTGATTATCCGTCTTATGAAGAAGAGTTGGCCATTGTAAAAGCAACTACTAATGACATCTCTGTTAAGTTAAATCACATTTTACACGCCGATCAGATTATAGCTTATCAGGATTTGATTCGTCGTATCCCAGTTGCAGATAACGTTACCGAATACGCCGTTAGTTTGGTAGGAAAAACAAGAAAAAATTCTTCATTGGCACCCAAGTTAACTCAAGACTTTATATCGTGGGGAGCAGGACCGAGAGCTTCACAAGCTTTGATTATTGGTGCTAAATGTCATGCCGCACTTCGCGGAAAGTTTTCACCGGACATTGAAGATGTTCAAGCTATTGCAAAACCAATATTGCGTCACCGAATTGTTCTTAATTATCGGGCAGAAGCTGAGGGTTACACAACTGATAAAATCATAGAAGAACTATTCTAAATCATATTGGGTTAACAGCCAGATAACATTAAGTTAAAACTAATCTAACCTTTAGCTAGGAAGAGAACGTTATTTTCGCAGGGTAATTTAGAACACCTCGGATACGTGTATTTGATCCAAAATCGAAAGCATTTACCGATACGTGTCGAAACCTGAAGCTATGAAAAAAATTGTTGGAATCCTCGGAATAACATGTATCCTTGCAGCCTGTTCAGTTACTAGAAAATATGACACCACAGGATTTACAATCGATAAGAACTACGTATATTATCAAGATGAACCGATGTGTGAATTAGTAGGTATAGAATTTGCCTTAGACGATCACAAACTGGTTAAAGAACTGACATTCAAAGTTGTTGATAATTCAAACAATTCAAAGATTACAGAATTAATTGCTTTCTTACATGAAAAGCATCCGGATTATGAAATTGAGATTGAGATCCCTTTTGAACATATGGATCCCATCGACCACCATCACATCAAAGTAGATTAGTGCTGTTTTATAGCACCTCTACTCCCCTGTTTCAATTTGAGTATCCACGTGTAATTCCCAATAAAATGGGAGTCAAAGAATCCTTTTCTGTGATATAATTGATGTGGAATGAATACGTGTGATTTCGGATCTAATCCTTTAACGCCCGATTGAGCTGCCACACCATCTTGTAAACAAGGCGGGTCATAGCCTTTTTCGGTTAATTTACTACCATACTGACAAACCTCGCGCCATTCTTTTGCGTTTACATACCCTGCTTCACCGTTTTCTGGTGCGATAATATAAAGTCCACCGAATTTTATGTGACCGCGCAAAACATCCGTAATTCCTAAAGCATAGGCAAACCCCATACTATGTGCAATGAGGTATAAAGTGTCATTGGCGGATTTATTCGGTAATTCATTTAACATTTGCAACAGGTTTCTGCCTGCAACCTTGCCATTTTCCCTGCGCAATTGAAATCCTTTTTTATTCGATTTCCTGGATAAAAGTTCAACAGTTTCCAAGCGCTTTGAACCAAAAAAACGAGACGACTTGGTAATTGTATAATAGCACGTATGGTGTTTTTTATTCTTGCAACGTTTGGGATAAGAACCTGACAAGGTTGTGAAATTCAAAATACTTTGGTGATTTGAAGTATTAACCGAAAAATGACCATCAGCATAGTAAGTATCTGTTGGATTAATACGTTGTTTAAATTGTTCGTCTATAGCATTCCATGGGTGCCAATATTCAAAACGATCAAAGGTGTATATTAAATTATTGGACTGCGGAAATTCAAGCCCATTATCCTTTATATCTTGAAATGTTTCTTCAAATGTTCCTCCAAAAGAGGATGGACGATAGCCATTTACAAAAATCAATATCCGTTTTGCCGGGTCTTTGAGGTATAATTTATCCGTCAAGTCTGTTCCCAAGTGATTATAAATCTTCCTTACTTGCTGATGTTGACCTTCGTGCTGTAAAAGAAAATCGAGGTAGTGACTGCCTGCTACAATTTTTTTGTCCTTAGAAATTTCAAGAGAATCTGAACTTCCCCTGAAGCGCAACTGTGTGATTTCTCCTTTCTTGGTAATTACTCCACTGAAACGCAACACCTTCCCTGTAATTCGTTTGCCCCAAGTTCCTTTACGCCGAACAAAACATTCACTGTGGATTTTTTCTTCCGTCTTGGAAATATCATTTACATTATAGGCTACGCGTTCAATACTCTGTTTTAGCGATAATCCGTTTAGTTCTGTTATTGAGCCATGAACCAATTCAAATTTTGCAAAACCTTTATCAATTTGAATATAAGACCAATAGGCTAAAAACAGAAAAACGATAAACATACCTATTCGCAAGACAAGACGAGGAAATCGTGAACGTTTAAAACGCACCTTGAACACGCGAGCAATGCGATAACGCAAATAACTGATACCCGCAAAAATAAAAGCAATACAGATAAATTGCCAGAGGCAAAAACGCTTGCCTTTGACAGTAAATTCGACGCGATAAAAGGGATCCGTAATTTTAAGAAAATAAGATCTGAAATTCTTCTTGAAAGGTCGATGTATGGAAGATAGTAGATTATTCTCCCGAAGTTTGATACATCCATTTTGGTCCTCCTCCCAAAAATAATACGCAACAATTCCGCTGTTTGTTTTTACATCTTCGTAATTATCGTAATAGGAAAGCATCTTGTAATTTCGATGAAAATCTTCCCATTGCGTTGCATCTAAATTAAACCCACCTGGTTGATCCATCAAATTTGCAACAGAATCGTTGGCTGTTGACTTCGTTGTGCGGTATGACAATCCACCAATCGCTCTGGAAAGATCACGCATAACAGACAAATAAATACCTGCAGAATTTTGTTTGGACACAAATGCAAACATCCCTTTCTTAATTCCGAACGATTGAAGTCGATCATTCGTAAAGCCAGGAATTACAAATAAATAATATCCATTTTTTGGTGCAGAGCGATTTAATTCAAAGAAGGCATCTCGAAATGACGTCATCTCGGCTGTATATTGATCATTGCCTGCTACCGGATTATTCCAACGTTTTTCTTTTGAGAATAACGTTTTAGTTTTAAACGAACGAATTTGTACTTCTAAAGTCAAATTAAACGGAGCATACAAGGTATTCAATTGATCCACAAGTGAATCAACAGACCAGTTAGGCTTCTCTAAAGCAACAAAGAATAATGGAACTTTAATCGGGTTAAACTGCGCCAAATCACAAACACCGATCAATTTATTTTTTGCAAAAACTTCTAATCTTGCCTTGTTATCAAACGCTGGTAATTCAAGCTGGACTATAGAATCATTTTCTTTTTTCGGCGCTAAATCGATAATTTTCCCATTCAATTTGAAGATATAGCGTTTTTTGACATCAACTGTGTAGGAATTCTTATCGAGAAAGCTTAGCCCCGTTTTTTTCTCTTTCGAAAAGGTTACTAATGGAACAGCAAACGATTTATTCAATATGCGAACTTCAGAGGGACCTAGGTCTAATATGGTCTTTTCAAAGAATGCTAGTTGACCTAAATTGCCGACACGTTCAAAAACAACTGAACTTGTATTGGGCTTTATTTTCTGGGAGAATCCTATACTTCCCTGCATCAAGAAGAGCAGTGTAAACAGAAACCTGATATACATGAGTTGACGATCCAATACTTAAAAATAAGGAATTGATCGAATCAGCAAACAGATTTCAAAAACTATCTACAGGCAATACAGAACAATTCAGTCCCTTTTCTCGCTTCTATTGAATTGTAGCACGGATTAAGCTCTACTTTACTAAAAACTTCAGTGAGGTATGTCATGTATTCGGCTTTATTTCCTCCGAATGGTGGACCACCTTCAAATTCTCGATTAAACAAAAGTCCAACAAACTTCCCTCCCGAGGTTAAACAAGATGCTACATGCCTAATATATTGCTGACGTAAAGTCGGGTGCAAGGCACAAAACAAGGTTTGTTCGAGAATTAAATCAAATTGTTCAGCACATGAAAAAATATCCAGGTGCAAGAGATTTTCATCCGGAAAGTTGGGATTTCTTCGTTTAAACGCCAACAAAGGCTCTTTAGCAAAATCCAATAAGTATACATGCTTAAAACCCTTTTGAATGAGGTATTCAGCCTCGTAGCCATGCCCAGAACCCGGAATTAATATCTTTAGCGCCTTATTAGTAAGTTGATCAATGTAACATTTCAGTGGTTCCGATACACGCCCAAGATCCCATCCAGTATTGCCTTGCTTATATCGACTTGACCAATATGCATCTGATAAAAACTCCATTTCTAGTTCATTTTTAGAATTACATGGTGCTGTTCAACGTTGTTCTTACGGATCACCAGACTATACCAACCCTTGGGTAGATTGCCTAAATCCAGCAATTGTTTGGCATTTTTTGCACTCACAATTTGAACGCCACTGTGACCATATAATTGAATTTCTTGTAACTCTTCAGTAAAATGAATCTCGTCAATAAACGGATTGGGATAAAACGAAAAACCGGGTAAACTCTCGTCGATGGTATTCGTTTCATTGACATGAATTAAACCTATTCCATCTAAATCAAAACCTCCGGAAGAAAATGGCGTCGGATAAGGATCATTAATTGGATTACCCCAAATATCTCTTGAAGCATGACTGGTAACACTTCCAATTACATCTATAATTCGAATGTAATTGATTTGATTGACATCTATTCCGTTTGATGAGGCTAATTCATCCAGGTCAAATGGTGTTCCATACCCTTTTCGATATTTACCAGCAAGGTTGTTTAGATACCGACAATCGCCGTAAGCAAAATTTGTCAGTTGAGGCGAAAGCGGTGTTTCACTGGTAGCCGGGAAACGCAGAAAGTTCTGGCCATCGGTAGAAACCTCTACAAAAGCAAGTTCCATGTAATGATCAGCAAATCCATTTTCAAAAACAGCAAAATCAGGACCGTCACCGTTGTAAATAGAATTTGGCAAGAAATAAGTCGCTACACCACTATCTCCCAATGAAACACAGGTTCCGCCATCTCCTTCTGGTTTTCCAAGTGCATAAGACAATTGACCATTATCCACTTTTCCCTGTGCTTTATTGGCAATATCCAACCAACCACGATCAACAACAACTTGTTCTCCCCAGGCCTTGAAAACGATAGAATCCTTGTGAATTGCATCCGAACCAGGTTGACCAGGAGCTGGCGCAAAAGACTGCGCATGTACACCGTAAAACAGCAACCAAGAAAACAGCAACAAAACCCTTTTTAAATTCATTCGATCATCAACATTTTATTGGGATTCAACCCAACGTGAAAACTCTTTTCGAACTGTCCCAACACCGTAAATTGTTTAATGTATCCTGTATTCGTATAATTCATAGCATCTGCACAATAGATACGTTCTGTTTTAGGCGAATAATAGATGCCGTATAAGGTGCTAAACTGATTGACATCTATAAAATTTGAGGATACAATTTGTTGTGCTTGCGGATCAAACAGACTAATTGAAGAAAGATTATTGTTGTAATCAAAGGCATGTACAATGAATTGATCCTTAAATGCATATACAGCTGAAACAGGAAAGGAATATGGTACACTTGCTGTAAAATTGGTTAAATCAATGCGTACCATTCGAGAAGGGATTGACCCATAATTTCCGCGTGCAACAGCATAAACAAATCCTGTATTGTCAGCAATTAACATACCCGGATTTTTTCCAACTGTTATGCGACCAAGTTCGGTAAGTGAGTTCAAGTCGATAACAGACACTGTCGAATCTGCTTGCGGAAAATTTAGACCACCTGAGTTCGTAACGACAATTTTTCCGTTGGTAACCAAAACATCTTCCGGATTCAAGCCAACTGGAATCCTTTTTTCTACTACCAATGAAGTGGTATCAATAACATCCAAGAATCCATCAAAACAGGTAACAAACAATTTACCATTGCCGCATGAAATATTTCGTGGCTGTTTACCACCGGTTGAGGTTTGCATACTTATTTGCTTTTGGACAACCAATGACTTGGCATCAAGCACCTCAATCGTATTTGAATTGTTGACGACAACATAAATTTTTCCGCCATATTGCACCAAATCATTTCCGGTATCCCCTAAAAAACGATTATTGATTTGAGAAAAGACATCTGCAAAAACTTCCACTGTGGTTAAATTTACAAGGGACAAGGATGCATTATTTTGCTGAAACAACCCCTCATTTAACACCAATAATTTGAGTTGATTCGCCGGAAGTGATGGAATGTTTTTATCCGGATTATCTTTTCCACATCCGTAAGCAATAAGTATTAAAACAAACAGGTTAATTAAACGCATAACTCAACGAAAACAGGTAGTTTCTTCCCGGCATTACATAGTTACGAACAAAAGCATACTGACTACCAAACACATTCTTACACATGACACCCAATTTCAGGGTATGATTCGCGCGTTTAAGCACCTTATATAATCCCAAATCGAAAATCATAAACCCTTGTAATTCATTTGATTCAACATTTTCATTTAAACAGTATCTTTTACTAGAAATAAATCCAGCTAGTTGCAGGCTATTTCCTTTGTTCTCTAAATTTAAATCAAGATTTGCTGTATGTTTTGGCATGTATGCAATCTGATTTCGATACGTGGGTGAATTGCGATTAGTCATATCCAAAGCACGCTGATAAGCGTAATTTGCTTGAGCTTTGATTTCAAAATCATAAGGTAAATCAACATTAAAGTCTTGAATAAGCTCAACACCATCAATTATCACATTACCAATATTTTGAACTGACCAGGTAAACAAATTTTTTGTAGGAATAGCAACTATTTTATCGCTCACATAATTTCGGTATGCATTTAACCTTGTACGAAATTCAATACCTTGACTTTGTTTAGAAAATACCACTCCAGCTACAAATTGATTAGCTCGTTCGGGAAGTAAATTTAAATTACCCATCTGGTTATAATACAACTCATAAAAAGTAGGCATTCTCATCGTCGATTTATAAGTCAAATACCCCCATGATGTCAATTTACCTTTCGAAAATGGGAACTCCAGTTGAACAATTGGCTTCAATGCATACACGTTAGCTTTCACATCATGTTGAACTGACAATACAATTTGCTGATTTAAACTGGCAGAAGCTAAAATTGGACCAAGCTGACCTTTCCAAGAAACAAAACTAAAATGGTGCACACGGGTTGGAATCCCTGTAAAACTCGTATTTGCTTCTAGTCTAGAAAGTTGTTGCTCGAAACCGAACGACACTAATTGTTGATTTAACCGCAGTGCAAAAGTTGCTCCAAATTGCGCAAAATCGTTCTTGTACTGTTGTGCCAACACACCAGCTAAATTTAAAAAAGTAGAATCTATATATTGTAATGATCCTTTTACACCTGCTGCATACAACTTATACATCAATGATTTATGTTCACCTGAAAGTGCTGACTGGACACGAAGGTTATTGGTATTTAAATATTGCCCTGAATTGTCTGAATATAAAATGACTGCACCAGGTAATTGTTGATTCGTATCATCCTTACGCAGTGAACCTTGAAACAAGCCTAATTTAGTTACCACTCCCACCGATAGCCCACCATTTATCGCTTGGTATTCGTTGTGTACCCGCGTTCCGTTCAATTGTTGATTACCATTTTGAAGGGTATAATCATAATTCCCTAAAGAGTATCTGTAACGACCAAAACCGGATACATATGCACGTGATGAACTGCGTTTATACGACGCATAATTTTCGATTTGGCGAAAAGAACCGATTCGGCTTGAAACACGAAATGCATCGCGCTCAGCACCAAGTGAATTTTCAAAGGTTTCAATATTTATAGAATTGCCTGACATGACACTAGAAACAGGCGCAAGCTGCTTAGTCATACCGGTTACTATTGAAATACGCTGAATATTACAGGCCATAATTTGACTTAAATCATATTGCCCAATATGTGGTTGACTCATCGAAAACCCATCTACGACCAAGGTTGTGTGCTCACCACCTAAACCTCGAACAGCAATCGTTTTCATACCACCTAAGCCGCCATAAGATTTGAGTGAAACTCCTGCGGATCGTTGTAACACGGTTCCAACATCTTCGGCCTGCATACGTTCAATGTCAGACTTATTCCAATAACTAAGTATACCAGCTGAATAACCTAGTTTGTATCGAATGGAATCAACCACTTTAACCTCATCCAAGTCTTTTTGCGCAAGTACTTGAGCAGAGAAAAAAACAACTAATATGACAAGTGATCGAATCAAATTTTCTGAATTCGTTTTGTAGATTGAACACCATCTTTCAGGAATACAACAGTGTATACTCCACAAGCCAACTCGCTCAAATCAATAGTATGGCTTACGTGATTTTCGGCCAACAACACATTTCCAGCCATGTCAAGCAACATGAGTTGGTCGACTTTTTCGGTAATGTATAAAACCGAAGAGCTTGGATTGGGAAACACATTTGGAGTTGACACTGCATTATCTGTTCCCAATGTTGATTCCGTATAATGTATGGCATCAATATTCAGGTATAATGGTGTATTATATCCCCACTGTGATGTATCCGATGACTCCAAACTAAAAGACACCTGATATACCGGAAATGAAACACTTGAAAAATCAATCAAAGCCCACTCTTTGCTGATATAATCTTGGGAATTATCTGTAAACCGGAAATCAGCCAAATAATGCTCCAACGTATCAACGAGTACACCATCACCAGAAGTTACAATTAGCTTAACTTTAAAAAAATCAGGATCATTGCCACTTTGACCACCAAACTTTTTTGAAAACTGATCTCCCTCCAACATAGAGTAATAGGAATAAGCAGCGTTAGCAATGCGCAATGAATCAATCCTGAAACCAGTAGGCTTGCCATACAAAACTCCTTGTTCATACATTACTCCAAAAGTCGGAGAATTATACCCTTTACCCATGATAGAACCAAACTGGTTCCCAAAACCTTTGGTTAAACTATCCGTTTTATTTGAAAAAGCAAAGCCTACGTAACTATCCCAAGCACTGGTATACGTATTTGAAAGTGTTAAATCTCCGAAAATAAATCCAGTGGAATTATTAGGATCATGATTTACAACACTGTTCGGTTGTAGGTTTAAGGACTCAAAACTTTCTACTTTTTGAATGTACTGCGCACGAAGTGCACTGGAAGAGATTGCCCATGCGGCAACACAAAACATAATTTTCTTCATCGTTTATTTTTTAAATGCATTAAAACGTAAAGAAATCAGACAGAGAAATAACACATAGCCCTCGAGTGCTTTGTACTAAATCGGACTTTAATCTGAAGTCTTCTTTAAACAACCGAGGCAAGTATTCTGACTTTCACCAACTCGAACAGCCTTCCCGCTATAACGCAGTGACATAATTGTTCGATTTAACAGTGATTACAGCTGCAGATACAGTTCTGGATTTACACCAGATTCCTTTTTAATCCACGCAAGGTGTCACCTTCGATCGCAACGAAGATACGTTAATTTCAACAGAAAATAACGATCAAAAAAATCAGTTGCTAGTTTTTGTCCTATTTTTAGTGTCACAATGCAACATTTCTTGCGTTGTAGTGTATATGATAATCTGATGTCAGCCTTGAAACAAAAAAATCTGTTACGACTTGATGAAGTAGATCCAAGTAAGAATCTCCCTGTGATGGAGCATTTTTACACCATTCAAGGTGAGGGTTCCTACTCAGGTCGAGCTGCATACTTCATCCGCTTGGCAGGTTGTGATGTTGGATGTGTCTGGTGCGATGTTAAAGAAAGTTGGGATGCCAATCTACATCCATTAATGACACTCAACGAGATTATTTCTGCTGTTGTAAATACCCCAGCAGAACTTGTGGTAATTACGGGGGGTGAACCCGCACTATACAACCTAAGTTTTCTCGTTGACCTGTTGCATCAACATCAACTCGAAGTCGCTATTGAAACTTCTGGAACTCAACACGTCGTTGGAGCAATTGATTGGTACTGCTTTTCACCAAAAAAATTCAAAGCACCAGTAGAAGAAGCCTATCAAAAAGCAGATGAATTAAAAGTGGTAATTAACCACACGTCCGACTTAGCTTGGGCAGAGGAACATGCCAATCAAGTAAAACCTAATTGTCGGTTGTATTTGCAACCAGAATGGTCAAAACAGGAACAGTTTTTGCCATTAATCATTTCATACATCAAATCAAACCCAAAGTGGAGGATGTCTTTACAAACCCATAAATACATGAATATCCCATGAAAGCATTCAGCAGTTTACTGGTTATCGTTTATTTACTGACTTATTCGTGTTCTACAGCACAGATGAGTTATTCTACATCGAATAAGAAAGCCATCAAATTATTTGAAGAAGGCAAAGAATACCCCAATATAAAAATCAATGAAAAAACTGGGTTTCCGGATTATCAAGGGGGTATTGACCGCATGAATCAAGCTTTAGAAAAAGACCCTAACTTTTGGGAGGCCCATATGTTTGCTGGTGAATACTCGGAGATTTTAGGTGATTTCCCGAGTGCAATCAAGCATTATGAAGATGCGATTCGAATTAATCCGAATCACAGTCCAACAGGAGGCACCTATTTCTACTTGGCGAAACTGCAACATGATATTGGAGACTACGAAAAATCGCTAAAAAATCTAGCTGTTTTTACTGAAAACAGAAATGCAAACCCTGAGCTTGTAAAACAAGCCCGTGAACTTGCCGCTGGATGCACATTTGCTCTGAATTCAATTCAACATCCACGTGATTTTAACCCCATAAACATTGGCCCAGGCATCAACACAAAAGATCCTGAATATTTTCCAACTATCACAGTTGATGGAAAAACAATTCTATTCACCAGAAGAATTGAAGATGCACGGGTTGAAGGTCCAATCAAGGAACAAGAAGATTTTTATGTTTCCGAATTGAATGATCGAAATATGTGGGGAACTGCAAAGCCAATGCCTGTAAATGTCAATACAATCAATAACGAAGGGGCTCCAACAATTGCTTCGGATGGTCGTTCGTTAATATTCGTCGCTTGTCCCGATGCCTCCGGAACAAATTATGGGGAAGACAGAACAGGAAAAGGCAGTTGTGACTTATTTTACACAAAACGTTTGGGATCAAAATGGACTACTCCCGTTAATATTCCGGGTGCATTGAACACAGCGAATTGGGAAACGCAACCGAGTTTTTCATCCGATGGTAAAACCTTGTATTTTATTCGAGGGATTATAGGCAAAAATTCAACAAACAATTCTGACATTTACGTTTCTCATTTACTTGAAAATGGTCAATGGTCTACTGCTCAACGATTACCCGATATCATCAATACAACCGCTGCTGAAGAATCGGTACTTATTCACCCGGATGGTAAAACATTGTATTTTGCCTCTCGCGGTCATGTTGGTATGGGCGGATCTGATTTATACATGTCAAAACTAGATGAACAAGGAAATTGGTCAAAACCTATCAACTTGGGCTACCCTATAAACACAAAATTTGACGAGAATTCACTGATGGTTTCACCAGATGGTGAAATAGCTTTTTTTGCTTCGGACCGTGAAGGCGGTTATGGCGACTTAGACATTTATTATTTTGAGCTACCAGCTGATTTAAGACCTACAAAAACACTGTATTTCGAAGGATACGTATATGACATGAATGCCCGAACACCTATACCAGGCAAGTTTCAACTCATCGATCTTCAAAATGGGAATGAGGTTGTGCTTTCGGAAGCCGACAAAATAACAGGTGAATTTCTAGTTTCGTTGCCAATTGACCGCAGCTATGCATTAAACGTATCTTATCCGGGATACAGCTTCTTTTCCAAAAATTTTGACATGAAAAATCCAGATAACCTGGAAGCCGTTCACATGGACATCCCTATGATTCCTATCACGAGCGACAAGCCTGTTTTACTGGAAAATGTATTCTTTGATTTAGGTAAAGCTACTCTTCGGAAAGAGTCGTATATTGAGTTGAATAAACTTGTGGACTTCTTGATCAAAAATAGCGCAATCAAAATAGAAATAGCCGGACACACCGATTCAAGAGGTGATGATGCAGAGAACATGACGCTCTCTACTGATCGTGCCAAAGCTGTGTATGAGTATGTTTTATCAAAAGGAATCGCAGCTGATCGCCTTAGCTTTAAAGGGTATGGCGAAACAAAACCTGTATTCACTGATGAACAAATTGCAAAACTGAGCACTTCAAAAGAACAAGTTAACGCACATCAAGCCAATCGAAGAACGGAATATAAAATCATCAAATGATTCACTTTATAAAACTTGTAAGGCCGATTAATTTACTCATCATCTTCTTAACGATGTATGGAACGCGCTACTACATCTTGCAATTCCATAGCCATTCAAAAGTTGATGATAATCCGTTTCATTTTGCCCTATTGGTCATATCTACCCTATTTATTGCTGCAGCGGGGAATATCATCAACGATTATTTTGATGTAAAAGCAGATCGAATAAATAAGCCCGAGAAACTTATCCTGACAAAACATGTCAAGCGACGTTACGCGATTATATCGCACTGGTCTTTAAATTTGGCTGCATTTGCAATTGGTTGTTACCTCAGTTATGTGTACAAAGAACTCTCTTTTGCATTTGTACACTTGATGTCAATTAACATACTTTGGTTCTATAGCATGGTTTTAAAAAGAAAACCACTAATTGGAAACATACTTATCGCTTTATTAACGGGTATGATCCCCATACTTGTTGCAATCTATTTTCGAGCAGGAAATTACAGCATTGAAAAATACAACACCTTTGATCCAACCACATGGGTAATCCAAATAGATTATTCCTTTGTGTACATGCTGGCATTTTTCGCTTTTATTCAAAATCTGATTCGTGAAGTCATTAAAGACGCGCAAGATATTCCGGGTGATCAATTAATCTATGTAAAATCTTTACCGATGATGATTGGTTTAAAAGCAACCTTGTGGCTTGCCCTACCCTTTCTACTTATTTTACCTGTGATGTACTGCTATGTATTTCTTGAATACTTTATGAACAACACAGGTTTTACAGCCTACCTCGCGATAAGTCTTCCTTTTTTAATTGCCTCACTAATCAACTTGGTTTTGATAGGATACATCATTGTAAAACAACAACATGCTTCACTAAAATTTATTGATCGCATGATTAAAATAACCATGCTGATTGGGGTATTATCAACGTTTCATTTAGGATACTTTTTTCGCGCATGAAACTTATATTGGGTTCAAAATCTCCGCGTAGGAAAGAATTATTAGCCGGTTTAGGTTACTCCTTTGAAGTGCGCACCAAAGACACAGACGAAAGTTATCCTGACAACCTCGATCCGAAAGCAATCGCAGCATATGTAGTTTCGAAAAAGTCGGCAGCCTTAAAGCATGAATTATCAGAAAATGAGGTACTTGTCTGTGCCGACACAACAGTTGTTTTGGGTGAAAATCAATTCGGCAAACCTATTGACAGAAATGAGGCCATAACCATGTTGCAAGCCTTAAGCAACCGAACTCACCTCGTAATAACAGCATTTAGTATAACTACAAGAGAAAAGTCGGTCGTAAGCAGTACAACCACTGAGGTAACTTTCAAATCACTTTCAATAGAAGAAATAACCTATTACATCGACACCTATAAACCCTTTGATAAAGCAGGAAGTTATGGCATTCAGGAATGGATTGGCTATGTAGGGATTACCAAAATACATGGTTCTTACACGAATGTTGTTGGACTACCTACAGCCGAAGTAGCTGCTGCGTTAAGTGTATATCAATTCGATTAAAACCAGGTTTTACTGAATAACACGGTAATTGACACGACGATTTTTCGCTTGTTTCATTTCGTCATCGTCATCTTCGTATATATCTTGACTTGGTTCGCTATACCCTTTATCAACAACTATTAAACGGTCTGCTGAGATGCCTTTTTCAACCAGGTAATCTTTTAATGCTGTGGATCGCTTTGTTCCCATTTCTGCATAAATCGCATTGGATAATCCTTCTGTATCTTCTTCAACATCTGAATGTCCAATTAATTCAAGTTTGAAGGTTGGATTGGCTTTTAATTGTTCTGCGATATAATCCAAAATCTCTTTGTTTGCTGGCGAAATGGCACTTTTACCGAAACCAAAATTACTTTGTTGCGATTCTATGCGTTGTTTTGGTGTTTGATTTGCATTCACTTTTAACCCCAACTGATATACCATAGTCGAGTACGTTGATTTGTTATCGGAAATCAAACAATTGCACTGTTCTTCTTTTTCAAGTAATTGAACAGAAACATTATCTAAATAATAGTATGACGCGATAATCGGTGCAACTTTCATGTCCTTCGGTGGTTTATTCCCCTCCTGCTTAACTTGAGCGTCTGCAACAAAATTTCCAATAACGATGTATTTCTCACCACCTTTAGCCGTATAAGTACCACAAATTTGATCCCAGTTGCTTGTTGTATTCAACACTTTACTGTCATTGAATGCATGCGTTACAACCGCCTTATAGCCAAGTGCTTCAGTAAGTAATTCTTTCCCCTCATAGGCCACAGGTTTTTCTGTGAAGCAAATGCCTAAATTATTGGATGCATATTTAGATCCCTCAGCGAGAGACGCATACATTTTAACACAATACTTCATCCCCTTCTTCATGGGTTCATCTAATTTCGCCATGACGTAATTTCGAGCTACTTTGTTTCCAAATGAGAAGGACACTATTCCGGCATAATTGTTACCGTCTTTTGCATTTTCTCTGCCATAGAAGTTTTCAGGAACTGAAATATCCACTATTTTACCTGGTATAAATAAATCTGCACGCGCTCCTGTTGGCGAAATCCAACCTATAGCACTTTCAATAGCTCCGCGTTTCTTCGCTTTACCATCAGTATCCTCAAAACTACCATTAGGAACTAAATTGGGGCCTTCTTGCGCAATCAAGTGAGTTACACCCGTTAAAAAAAGGCTACAAAAAAGTGCGATTCGATTCATATGACTATTTAATTTGATAATTCTTAACTGTTTCAATAAATGTTTTCACCTTAGACGGATCAATATCTGGATAGACACCATGCCCTAAGTTTACGATATGCCTTCTACTTGTGAAGCTATCTAGCATGAGTTGTGTTTCCGATTCAACCCGTTTATGATCGGCATACAATACACACGGATCAAGGTTACCTTGTAAGGTTTTTGATTCTCCAACTAATTTTCTGGCCACTTCAACATCCATATTCCAATCTAACCCAATGGTATTACAAGTAGCTGCTGACAACGCCTCAAGTGAGGTAATTGCACCTTTTGAAAATATAGTTACAGGAACCTCAGTAATTTCTCGGGTGATTTGCTCAATGTACTTCAATCCAAACTCAGCGTACTGTTTTGTACCCAAAATTCCTGCCCAAGAATCAAAAAGCTGTACCATATGTGCTCCTGCCTTAATCTGTGCCTTCAAATAACTGATAGTCACCCGTGCTATTCGATCAAGCAATTCATGTGCCAATTCTGGTTGAGCGTACAACATTTTGCGTGATTCTGAAAATGTCTTTGAACCTTTTCCTTCTACCATGTAGCAAAAAATTGTCCAAGGTGCACCTGCGAAACCAATAAGTGGAACACGACCACCCAACTCTTTATTCGTTATTCGAATGGCCTCCAAAACATAGCCTAAACGATCTTCTACATCAAAATCAACTTCTGCGTGGATCAAATCCTCACGACTGGAAATTGTTTTTTCGAACCAAGGACCTTTTTGCTCAATCATTTGGTATTCTAATCCCATAGCTTCAGGAACAACCAATATATCGGAGAAAATAATCGCAGCATCAACACCCAATAAATCGACAGGTTGAATGGTCACCTCAGCTGCACGCTCCGGTGTTTCAACAAGTTCCTTGAATCCATTCAATTGCGCTCTAACAGCACGATACTCCGGTAAAATTCTACCCGCTTGACGCATCAACCAAACAGGATAACGCTCGATTTGCTCTCCGCGAGCAGCTCTTAAAATAAGGTCATTTTTTAATTCCATGCAGGGCAAATATACATAATTGAAAATAACACATCACCATTCAATTGGCGCTAATCCATGAGATGCTAAGTAGTGATTACATTGGCTAAAATGTTTCGAACCAAAAAATCCACGATGAGCAGATAATGGTGAAGGATGCACTGTTTTCAACACCAGGTTTTCTAAGGGGTTAACCGTAGCTGCTTTTTCTTGAGCCTTATTCCCCCAAAGCATATAAACCACCTGACTTTTTCGTTGACTCAACTGTTGAATAACGGCATCGGTAAATTGCTCCCATCCTTTGCGTGCATGACTTTCGGGTTTACCTTCTGCAACTGTTAATGTTGAATTTAATAAAAGGACACCTTGCTTAGCCCAACGCGACAAATCTCCGTGCTCAGGAAATGGTTGACCTAAATCGGTTTGTATTTCTTTAAAAATATTCACTAAACTCTTGGGCAAAGGCCTGATATCCGGCTCAACAGAAAAACATAATCCATGCGCATGCCCCTTTGTAGGATAGGGATCTTGTCCTAAAATTACCACACGTGTATCTTCAAAGGAACAAGTATCCAACGCTCTAAAAATATGTTTGCCTTTTGGGAATATAGCTCCTGGATTTTCTGTGTATGCTGAACGAACAAAATTTGCCAACTCTACAAAATAAGGCTTTGAAAATTCTTCCTCTAACACCTTTTGCCAACTCGATTCTATTTTTACCTGCATCGTGTAGTAAATGTAATCATCTGTTTACAAACCATGTATATTTGTCAACATGAAAGTTGCTATACATATTGGATTCGCTACTGGTTTATTTTTGTTTAGTTGCTCAGGTAAGCAATCAACTAACAATGAAAAACTATCACTAAAACCGGAGGAAAAAAAGTCTAGTATTGGAGTTGAAAGCATGGCCAAACTTCATGTAGAAAAAGAGTTAGCTATAAAACCAGGGGAAGTTTATAGCCTCAAGCTTTACCAAAAAGACTTGGATGGTGATGACAAAACCGATGCAATCATCACAGTAAACCGGAAAGCATTTGCATTCGAAAAAGCAATAAAAGAAAATACCGTCAAGAAGTCGGAACAACTTGGTTTTGTTGGAAATAACAACTTCATGTTTTATTATGATGGAGGATTAAACAAAATTTCACCCGCATTTACGGTCCCATCAAGTGCCTACAGTGAGTTAGAAGTTTCCTTTGAACACATTCACTCAGAGGCATACTACGATGTTATGGTAGACTACCGCGTTATGGATGCCTGTTTCAGGGATTTCTACACCGTAGTCAACCACACACCAAAAATGGTATTTCAATGGAAGGTGTTTTCAGGAATAAATAAAACTGAAAAAGAGGCTTTTACCTTTGATTTTGCGGAAGGAAGTTATTCGCCTGCAAAAGACATCCTTGTTAAACGCGCAATATTCGAGCAAACTGAACTGGTTGAAAATAGCTATTCCTTCAAACCCTCATTAACGTATACGAACGAATTGGTGCACCGTTTTTTCTTCAATCCTTCGGCAATGAAGTATTTTACTAAGAACTAAGTGCATAAAAATAATAGGGATAGCCAAAGAGTGACTACCCCTATTATTTTTCATTTATGTCTAGTCCTGAAATAGCGATTTACAATACTTCATGCTTTATGGAAAAAGCATGAAGTGTTTGATTAAAAATTGCCACGAAGTGTTACAACAAAGTTTCTACCAGGAGCAGAAATGTTTGAGGCAAATTGGCGGTAATTTTGATCCAATATATTCTCACAAGCAAGCTGCAAGTTTATCGACTTTGTAAATTGATAACCCAATCTCGCATTTAAGGTATACCATGATGGCATACCTAATGCTGTGGCATACGCAAAATTATCCTCCCCAATCATGTTATAATCCTCAAATCTTTTCCATCCTGAAAATTGTGTAAAAAACTCCCCTTTGAATTTGTTGACTGTAGAAATCAACGAAAGTTTACCATACACCGGTGGAATATGATCCAAAGGATAATCGGTTGAATCTGTTTTTATTCGACCGTATGTATAATTGACGGATCCAATTAATGCAAAATATCGATTTAAATTTCCGGAGATCATGGCTTCAACACCATATAGGTAAGCTTTTCCTTTATTCACCGTTGTCAAAACTTGACTCAATTCACCATCGTAAAATACAGAATCATCACCATTGAACGTACCCTTGTCTAAGGTCAAGGCATTGGTGTAAGAAGTATACCACCCTGTCACGCTTGCGGTAAGTTGTGAAAGGAAAGTCTTGCTGATACCCAATTCTGTATTGTAAGTATATTCAGGTTTCAAAGATGGATTTGGAACCACTACTTTACCAGGAACCGATTCAAAAACCTTGGTAACATCATCTACATTCGGTGCTCTGAAACCAGTAGATGCATTCAATACAATACGATAATCGGTTGTTGGCATATAGATAAGACCAATATTCCCATTAATTGCTTTGAAAGTTTGATCTACGCGATTAAAAGGAAAGGGAAAGAAAGTTTTATCATTCCAATTGGACTGTAAATTGACCAATGAAAAACGAATACCATCATTTAAAATTAATTTATCGGACAACTCTAACGTATGGGTACCAAATAGTGCAGCACTGTTGTAATGAGAACCTCCATCCGGATAACGCGTATCCAATTTACTCGTTGTATCAGCGACGATATCTTCCACAAAAGCGTTCGAATTCACCGTATTCATTACACCTTCAACTCCATAGCGCAATTCATGTTTACCTATTCGTTTATCAATATCTAAATTGACTGATGCAATGTCAACTAATTCAATACGATTGTTTCGAAAGTTTTTCTGAAATCTGCGATCCATCCTACTTTCTTCAATTTGCTGATAAGCAGCTATCAACCGGATGTGATCACTCATTCGAGTTGGCTTTGAATAAGCTAATGTATATGCGCTAAACAACCTTTTTTGTGGACCATAATACCATTCAGCGAACTTTGGTTTTGTACCAGAAAGTTGTGTCAACCGGTCATAACGATCAATATTGGATGAAGTCGAATACTGTATATTCAATTCATGATTGACAAATTGATTTTGTCGAAATGCAATTTTCTGCATGAGATCAATTTGGCTGTAACCCGATCCTACCTGAAGGTTGGAATCTAAATTTGACACCATGACATCAGTACCATTGATCTGATCAACATACCAATTTCTACTGCCAAAATCCCCATAAAAAGGATTTCTTTTGGAGCCCTGTCTCAAATCACCAAATTGCGTGTAAGTAATTGAAGTTAAAGAAGCTAAACGCTTATTTCCAATGGAAACATCTCCATGCGCAGCATAACCGCTTACTGCACTCATATACCTGGTGTATGCACTGGCAGTGATTTTAGGTTTATCCGTAACAGAAAATTGAGCCGATTTAGTTCTAAATGACATCACTCCTCCCAATGCATCAGAACCATAAACCACCGAACCCGGTCCAAAAATCACTTCGACACGATCTAGCATAGAATTATCTAATGTAATGACATTCTGCAGGTGACCCCCGCGATAAATGGCATTATTCATCCGTACTCCATCAACAACAAGTAGAACTTTGTTCGTCTCAAAACCTCGAATTATCGGACTTCCTCCACCAAGTTGCGATTTCTGAACAAAAACATTTCCACTGTTTGCCAAAACATCAGCAGATGAACTTTGATTCATGTATTGCAATTCTTTTGTTCCAATAACTTGAATTTTTTGAGCAACATCTTTCCGCTTTTCTTCAAACCTACTTGCAGAGACAACTACCTCTTCCAATGAATTGACATTTTCATTCAGTTTAAGCGTGAAGTTTGATAATTTCAACATATTCAAAGTAGAAGAGATGACTACATATTCAGGATGTTTGAATATGATCTCTTCGTGTTCACCTAACTCAGGTAATGTTATTTCACCATAGACATCTGATTCAGCCAAAACTACCTGTTCATTTTCCATGTAAACACGGACATTTTCAACTGGTTTTTCTGTTATACCGTCTACGATTTTAATTCGTTGCGCATGCAATAAGCTTATTGCACAACACACTCCAAACAGGAGCAAACCTATTTTTTTCATGATTCATTTCTAATTTATTGATGTGCCTTGAGTGACACAAAATTTGATTTTAAACATGCAACAAAGCATTCGTCTTTATGTATTTAAAGACAAATCCAAGTCACGTAATGCCAGCCTTAAGCTTGACCAAATAGAAATGAAGATTGTTTTGGAGGCGGGACGTCAACTCCCACTGGTATATATCGATATAGATTTGAAAACCGAAAATATCTTGGTTCTTTTTTTATGCAGATAAATCGAGCTATCACGGTATACGCTTGCATTTGAAATTTCATCGAATCAAACCAACCCATCAATATTTTACCCGAGTGCGATTGATTTAATTTTTTTGAAACTGACTCACCTAAAGCAAAAAATAATTTTTCTTCTTGTTGATCATGAATGCAAAAAAGCTTCGTTTTTTCATTTACCTTTTTTCTGGAAACAACATCATACATGCGGTCTCCTAACCTAAACTCGTGACCCTCTATCCAGGATAATTGGCTTAACTCGCTTGTAGAAAACGTAAAAACCGTAAGTTGATGTTCTGGAACACCTCGTTTTATAGCGTGTTTGATTTGCTTCTTTATATAATGTCTTGAAAACTCAAAATACCCGATAAACCCGCACAGTTGCCAGATCATGATAGTCGCAAAAAAATAAGCGTATTTTCGTTGCATGAGTTTATACTTCCAAAAGTAACAAAATGATTCAACGCATCGAACTTACAAAAACGTTCCGTTATGTTCAATATGGGACAATCACCGAAAACAGCATTTTACTCTATGTATTGCACGGATATGGACAACTTCCTGAATATTTCAGTAGAAAGTTTTTACCCTTATCAGATCGAGTTGTGTTGATTGCACCCGAAGGCATGCATCGCTTCTATTTAAATGGAACGAGTGGTCGAGTTGGAGCAAGTTGGATGACAAAAGAATCTCGAGAAGACGACATCAAAGACAATATTCGTTTTTTAGACCGCTTAGATGCAAAACTCACAGAAAAAATTGAACCCTATAAACGCATTGTTCTTGGCTTTTCACAAGGAGGGGCCACAGCGGCAAGATGGAAAGCAAGTGGCCAGACCACAATCGACAACTTAATTATGTGGGCAGCGATTTTCCCTCCCGATCTGGAAAATGAAACTTTTCCACTCGAAAAGAATAAACATCATTTCGCAATTGGAGATCAAGACCCTTATTTTACCGACGATCAAGATAAACAGACGTGCAATTTTTATGCACAAAAAAACTTCTCAATCCATTGTTTTTCAGGAGTTCACGATATCGACAAGGAAGTTTTCAACACGGTATTAAAAACTTGTATCGAATAAGTGGTATGCTAACTCTTGATTTTGGCACAATTTGTGGATATTTGCACCGTAAATAACTAACATGAGAATTTTAACAACTCTTTTTATCCTTTGTACCTTAACGGCATTCAGCCAAGATCAAAAAGCACAAGGAATTTTGGATAAGCTTTCCACGAAAATCAAAGGATTAAAATCTTTTTACATTGAATTTAATGCGACGATAAAAAACTCGAGTTCCGGCACCAATGAAAATGAAAATGGAAAAGGTTGGGTGAAAGGAAATAAATACTACGCCTCTTATGGTGATAACACGATTATTTCAAATGGAATAAAAACGTGGACTGTCGTAAAAGAAGAGAAATCGGTATACGAATCTGATGCCAACGATAGTGATGAGGAATCAGTAAACCCGAAAAAATTAATGACCATTTGGGAAACCGGTTTCAAAAATCAATATGTGAAAGAGGAAAAGTTGAACAATGAAGCAGTACATGTAATTAATCTGTACCCTAAAAATGCAGCAAAAGCAGATTACCATACCATCACCTTATACATTTCTAAAGCATCTGTTGAATTGAAGAAAGCAATCATGAAAGCAAAAAATGGTACAACCATGACGTATTCGCTGTCTAAGTTTACGTCAAACCCAACGGTTGAAGACACCAAATTCGTATTTGACATCAAGAAATATCCGGGGTACACGGTTGTCAAAGACTAAAAGCATCCACCATCTTTTTCGAAATCCATCCCAGTGATGGATTTTTTTGTTTTTAGGAATTAATTGGAAACAAGCGCAGTAACTATCGATATTCAATGTGTTCTTAAAGATTAAAAAACTGCCGAAATCTAAAAAATTCAACACTCGATTTAATCTTAATTTAAATCTACAACCAATTTGGAGGATTGGTCCAAACCATAGAAATACCAGTCATAAATGAAACGGTGGATTTCATTGTCAAAGACATAAATTTAAGTAGCGGAATATATTTTGCCTATTTAACAGCCGAGGAGGTGAAAATACCAACTCAAAAAATTATTGTACGATGATATTGTGTTGTATTTCAACTATTTAGCAATGTGATTTGACAAGATTCGGTTCAATTCCGTTGGATTTTGTGTGCCAATCAACAAACCTTGATTGCCCTTTATTACAAGCTGTAAACCAGCATTACCAGCAATTGAAATGGCTTTTCCTTTTCCAGTTAAACTGTAGCGCAACCCCCAACCTCCAAATTCCTTCATCGGTGAATACTCCCGAACAACAGCCGACTCAATGTCATCCCATAAAATGAGGGTAAACTTTCTGCGGAAGGGAAAAAACCGATATGAAAGTCCAGCATCGGAAAGTTGTGTTTCAAGTCGCGATAAAAAAAACAAAAAAGTTAATCCAACAATAAATAACGCCATACTGATTAAACCTGGATTACTCATGGGACTATTCCCGAATGGAGTTTTAAAAATCACCTGTTGAATAAGCCCATAGAGAAATACACCGTTGATTCCAATCATAAGCAACCACAACCACCATTGCGTGAATCGCTGTTTTTCAGAATACCAAATCACACTATTTGATTAGTACGCTAATAAATCTTGAATCGCTTTCTTCAAGCGATCTTTCGGTAGGAATTGATTCTCCAACGGTACTGCAAAAGGTACCGGTGTATCCAATGAAGCTACACGTTTTACAGGAGCATCTAAATCGGTAAAACAATTTTCTGTTATCAAGGCTACCAACTCACCACCAATACCACCTGTCATGCAATCTTCATGCAGCACGATAACCTTACCAGTCTTACGTGCCGCCGCATAGATTGCATCAGTATCCAACGGCAACAAGGTACGTAAATCAATAATTTCTGCTGAAACACCATCCAACTCTGTAACGGCTTCTGTTGCCCAATGCACCCCTAATCCATAGGTTATAATTGTTAAATCAGATCCTGCTGACACCTGACGAGCTTTACCTATTTCTACCGTGTAATAATCATTTGGAATTTCTTCTTTTAAACTACGGTATAAATACTTGTGTTCAAAGACCATTACTGGATTGGGATCTTCAATAGCAGCATTTAATAAGCCTTTTGCATCATATGGCGTAGAAGGAAATACAATTTTTAGGCCCGGGGTGTGAAAAAACCAGGCTTCATTACTTTGTGAATGAAAGGGACCTGCTGCTGTACCAGCTCCAGTAGGCATACGCACAACAACATCCGCTTGCTGCCCCCATCTCCAATGAAGTTTAGCCAAATTATTTACGATCTGATTAAATCCACAGGTAACAAAATCAGCAAACTGCATTTCAACTACCGCTTTCATACCGGCAATAGAAAGTCCAAGTCCGGCACCAACAATTGCCGATTCACAAATTGGCGTGTTTCGCACACGACCTTTTCCAAATTGATCAATAAAACCTTCAGTAACCTTAAATGCACCACCATATTCTGCGATGTCTTGCCCCATGATAACCAAATCAGGGTATTTCTCCATAGATTGGCGCAATCCATCTTGAATAGCATCAATTAATCGTTTCTCTGATTTTTCACCCGTTGGAACAATAACTTGCTGACTAAAAGGCGCATATACATCTTCCAATTCAGTTTCTAATGAAGCCGTAACTGGAGATTCAGCTTGTGCAGTATCGAAACCGGTTTGTATTTCTTCCTTGATTCCTTTTTTAATGTCTTGCTCCAACTCATCGGTCAAGACCTGAATTTCCTTTAAATAACTTTCAAAATTGGTTACCGGATCTTTTTTCGACCATTCGTCTTGAATACCCTCAGGGTAATATTTCGTTCCAGAAGCTTCCTCATGACCACGCATACGGAAAGTCATCAACTCAAGGATGTAAGGTTTTGGATCCTTACGGATATCTGCATTGATTTCTCTTACCGTTCTAATGACATCAAGAATGTTGTTCCCGTCAACTTGAACAGCCTTCATGCCATAACCAATACCTTTATCTATAAATTGCTTACACCTAAACTGTTCAACAGATGGAGTTGAAAGTCCCCAACAGTTATTTTCAATCGCAAAAATGACTGGTAAATCCCAAACAGAGGCTACGTTCAATGATTCGTGAAAATCACCTTCGGAAGCACCACCATCACCAGTAAATACAATGGTAGATTTACCATTTGACTTCAACTTATTCGCCAATGCAATTCCGTCAGCAATCCCTAATTGTGGTCCCAAATGAGAAATCATGCCAACCAATTTGTATTCTTGAGTTCCAAAGTGAAACGAGCGGTCTCTACCTTTAGTAAAACCTGATAATTTTCCTTGAAACTGAGCAAATAGACGATCCAATGGAATACCTCGTGTTGTAAAAATCCCAAGATTTCTATGCATCGGTAAGATATACTCATCTTGATCCATAGCATAAGCACAACCAACAGAAATTCCTTCTTGTCCCCATCCCGAAAACCACTTGGAAATTTTTCCTTGACGAAGAAGAATCAACATTTTCTCTTCAATCATTCTTGGTTTTATTAACGTCTTGTAGATTGTCAATAATTCCTGATCATCAAATCCTTCTCGGTTAAATTCTATTGCACGTTTCTCTGCTACTTCCATGTTTCTTTTATTGGAAAATTGACTGCAAAATTACGATAAATTAACACAAAATAACGATCTAACTGCAATTTTAAACCTTGATTAGTTATGGTCATTTGTCTTAAAATAATCGAACCTACAAGCACTATTGCAACATAGTTGCATTTAAATATTCTTCGTATTATTGCAACATAATTGCATTACTAAAATATCAAAACATTCAAATGAAAAACACAACTAAATTACCGGTAACTGTGTTAAGTGGTTTTCTTGGTGCAGGAAAAACATCTTTACTAAATCACATACTTCACAATAAGGAAGGATTAAGAGTGGCAGTCATAGTGAATGACATGAGCGAAGTAAATATTGACGCTCAATATATTGCTAATCAAAACAAACTATCCAGAACAGAAGAAAAACTCGTTGAAATGAGTAACGGTTGCATCTGTTGTACATTGAGAGAAGATTTAATGATAGAAGTTGAAAAACTAGCAAATGAAGGGAACTTTGATTATTTATTGATAGAAAGCACAGGAATAAGTGAACCAATTCCTGTAGCGCAAACATTTACTTTTGTTGACGAGACAAACAACATTGATTTATCTAAATTCAGTTATATCGACACACTAATTACAGTTGTTGATTGTTTTAACTTTTTTTCTGACTTTGGAACAAACGAACTGTTGGTTGATCGAGAATTAACAGATATTGAGGGTGACTATCGTACAATTGTCAACTTACTTACAGAGCAAATTGAATTTGCAAATGTTATCATTTTGAATAAAATTGATTTGGTTAACGAAGAAACAATTGGAATCTTAAAGGCAGTCATAAAAAAGCTAAACCCGTTAGCAAAATTGATTACAAGTGAATTTGGTCAAGTCGCTCTTTCTGAAATTCTTTACACCAATATGTTTGATTTTGAAGAGGCACAATCATCATCAGGTTGGCAATTAGAATTAGAAAAAGAAATACACACCCCAGAGAGTGAGGCTTATGGAATCAGTTCATTTGTTTTCAAAAACGCGAAACCTTTTCACCCCGAACGCTTTTGGAAATACCTAAATACAAGCTACCCTTCAGAAATCATTCGCGCAAAAGGGTTGTTCTGGTTGGCCTCAAGACCAAGCGAAGCGTTAAATTTTTCTCAAGCAGGTGGATCATCTAGGCTTGAAGGGGCAGGTGTATGGTGGTGCAGTATGCCATATGAAGAACGTATAATGTACCCCTCATTCCACGAAAATAAAGCTTTTATTGAGTCCAAATGGACTAAAGAATGGGGAGACCGAATGAATGAATTGGTCTTTATTGGTCAAGACTTAAATAAAGATGAAATTATTAAAAACTTAGAGTCTTGTTTACTTCAGGAAGAGGAATATTCTTTGTTTATAAACAATATTGAATTTAACGACCCATTTCCAAGTGAGATATAATCGCATAAAAAAAATGGGCAACCTATTCGATTGCCCATTTTCTATACCTAAAGGATAAATTATACTAATCCTTGATCTATCATTGAATCTGCAACTTTAACAAAACCAGCAATGTTAGCACCTTTTACATAATCTACATTACCATTTGCATCTTTACCGTATTTAACACAAGCTTCGTGGATAGAAACCATGATACCGTGTAAACGCTCATCAACCTCTTCAGCTGACCAAGAAAGACGCAATGAGTTTTGAGACATTTCCAAACCTGATGTTGCAACACCTCCAGCGTTAGATGCTTTTCCAGGCGAGAACAATACATTAGCAGCTTGGAATACAGCAATAGCCTCAGGTGTTGATGGCATGTTAGCTCCTTCTGCAACACACTTAACACCATTAGAAACTAATACTTTCGCTTCATCACCGTTCAATTCATTCTGAGTAGCACAAGGTAAAGCGATATCTACTTTCACTTCCCATGGACGCTTACCTGCAACGAATTTTGCGTTAGGATATTTAGCTACGTATTCAGAAATACGACCTCTTTTTACATTCTTCAATTCCATAACGAATGCCAACTTCTCAGCATCGATACCTGCTTCATCATAAATATATCCTTCTGAATCCGACAAAGTAACAACCTTAGCACCCAACTGAGTAGCTTTTTCAGTTGCATACTGCGCCACGTTTCCAGATCCTGAAACTGCAACTAATTTACTTTGGAAAGAATCTCCTTTAGTAGCTAACATTTCTTTTGCAAAATACACAGTACCGTATCCAGTTGCCTCAGGACGGATTAACGAACCTCCCCAGTTACGTGCTTTACCAGTTAAAACACCAGTAAATTCGTTACGGATACGCTTGTATTGACCAAACATGTAACCAATCTCACGACCACCAACACCGATATCTCCAGCAGGAACATCTGTATCAGCACCAATATGACGAGACAATTCAGTCATAAATGATTGACAGAATTTCATTACTTCGTTGTCTGACTTCCCTTTTGGATCAAAATCAGAACCTCCTTTACCACCACCCATAGGCAAGGTAGTTAACGAGTTTTTGAAGATTTGCTCGAAACCTAAGAATTTCAAAATTGACAAATTCACTGAAGGGTGGAAACGTAAACCTCCTTTGTATGGTCCGATAGCTGAGTTAAACTCTACTCGGTAACCACGGTTTACTTGGATATTCCCGTTGTCATCCAACCAAGGAACACGGAAGATAATTGTTCTTTCCGGCTCAACGATTCTGTCCAAAATATTATTCGCTTTGTACTTTGGATGCTCTTCAATGAAAGGTACTACAGCCTCAGCAACCTCAAGAACTGCTTGTAGGAATTCAGGTTCGTGACCATTCTTCGCTTTCACGCGATCCATGAAAGCATCAATTTCTGCTTGGTATTTACTTGACATTTGTTTAAATATGTTTAAAGACGGGGCAAATGTAAAGAAATTTTGAACCTATCCTAAAAAATTAAACACTTTGTTTACTCACACTTTTTGGTTTAAAAATTCTACATTCTTATCATCTAAACTCGCGCTTTCAACTGTTTTTCTCCATCGACGTTTAATTGGTACAATTCTTGAACAACATCCTTGAAAATATGTATGTTTGAAAAAAGCTTAACATGAAAAGAATCGTATATACCCTATCTCTTGCCTTAACCATAAACTTTTGTTCTTGTGATGTAGTTAATGAGGCAGCAACACTTTTATCTACACCAAGCGCCCCTACCAAACCGGCGCTAACCAATGAAGAAGTAATTTCTGGATTAAAAGAAGCACTTGGTGTTGGCATTAAGAACTCTGTAAGTCTAACATCTATCACTGACGGATTTCTCGGTAATACCGCTATTCGATTACCCTTTCCTGAGGATGCACTAAAAGTGAAACAGAAAGCTCTTGAACTTGGATTGGACAAACAGGTAGAAAAATTTGAGACCACGTTAAATCGCGCGGCAGAGGAAGCTACAAAGGAGGCCTTACCGATTTTTTCTGATGCAATTAAAAACATGACTATCGGAGATGGCTTTGCTATTCTGAAAGGAGGCAATGGGGCAGCAACCAAGTACTTAAAGGATAAAACAACTGAACAGCTGAAAACAGCATTCCGTCCTAAAGTCGATGCAGCAATAGCTACTGTAAAGTTGACAGACTTCTGGAATCCAATTATCACGAAGTACAACAACGTTATGGCGCTTAGTGGTGGGCAAAAATTAAACCCTGACTTAAATGCCTATGTCACTCAAAAAGCAATCGACGGCTTATTTTTTATGGTAGAACAGGAGGAAAATAAAATTCGATTGGATCCTGTGGCTCGTGTAAGTGATTTACTCAAGAAGGTATTTGGTAGCATTTAAAGACATGCGGTACTTCCCACCCTCTGAGTTGGTACTCAATGAAAAAGGTCAGGTGTATCACTTGGCATTAACTCCAGATCAAGTTGCTGACACGGTTATACTTGTTGGCGATCAGGACCGTGTTGATACGGTTACCGCCCACTTTGATTCCATTGAATTTAGAAGTCAGCACCGTGAATTTGTCTGTGCTACCGGAAGTTATAAGGGCAAGCGAATAACGGTTTTATCAACCGGCATTGGAACAGACAACATCGATATTGTGGTTAATGAGCTGGATGCGTTGTGTAACATTGATTTACAAACGCGCCAAGAAAAAGCATCTCCAAAGTCATTAAAACTCATTCGCATTGGAACCTGTGGCATCTTACAAGAGGACATTCCAATTCACAGTTATTTGTTGAGCGCATTTGCCATGGGCATTGATAATGTAGCCCATTTTTATGAGATACATCCAAGCCCAGCTGCCTTAACGCTTCAAAAAGCCATTTTAAATCAACTGCATTTACCTGAACACATTGTACCTTATGTTTCGGAAGCCTCCAATGAATTGATTAAACAGTTTGATGATGAAGGGGTAATAAAGGGAATTACCGTTACTTCAAGCGGATTTTACGGACCACAAGGCAGAGCACTGCGCATACCGCTTCAACGACACGACTTAAATGAAGCGTTAACTGCTTTTGCCTTTGGTGATCAACGGATTTTAAACTTTGAGATGGAATCCTCTGCATTGTTTGCTTTGGGAAGTAGTCTCGGACACGAATGCACAACCATCTGCCTGGGAATTGCTAATCGACCTGCAAAAACGTTTTCTAAAGATTATAGAGAAGCAATGAACAAGATGATTCGATTCGTCTTGGACAGGGTCTAATTTCCTGTAATTACAATGACCTCATCCATTGCTGTAAGTCGAAATGAGTTGAAATCCGTTGCAGTAGAACAAGGCATTTGATGCGCATAAATACGCAATTTGATTCGTCTCATTTTCATGTCGGGATGCAAATACATCCGATTATCATACAAATCATCCCTAGATACCGTTACACATTTGAGCCATCGTTTTCTGTACTTATGGCAATACAGTTCTACCTGTTGAGGGATGTAATAGGCCTTGTTTTGATCTTCAAAAAATCCAATTGAAATGGTTTGTACATGTAGCTTTTCGGTTAAGTCAAGTTCCAATTCAATGATGTTTTGGTCATTCACATACCAATCCGCCACTGCATGCCCTGTTGTTCCTACTAATCCATCAGTAAGCAATAAAGTACTATCTGGAAAACCGTGATCATTATTCAAACGCACTGGAAACCCTAAAGCACCATGTGACGTAATCGGCAGTCGTATCTTGGTATTATTCTGGTGATCCTTCAACCTAAAAAAATACATTACGTCAGTTCCTGAGGAGCGCGACATCGAAAGGGTATCATTGGACCTGACCTCACTTGGACTTGACACAGAAAACGGATTCTCTACCGCATAAGAATAACTTACAGAATCTAATTCAGTTTGTAAGATCAACCCAATTCCAGTTTGATTAGCAACGACTTTAAAATTTGGACTCCATATTGTTTCATCGTATTTCATATGCAATGAATCCCATAAGGGCATGTGAAAGCGATCCAATCGTTCCAATACATTGGAAAAAGAGGCCAAATCTCTAGTCCAAAGTCGCTCCGAAAACACAGGCAATCTAGGCAGTAATCGTTCCAAAACGACATCAAAAGCTGTAGTGGAATCTTCTTGAAGTTGGCATTGTGCTCCGAGTATGAGTTGTTGTACATGAATTGATTCATCAACCTTTAATGGCACATGATACAAATCTCTTGCACTTACATGTCCCAACTGTTGCGTTTCCTCAGGCTGTTGAGGGTTGTAATTCGACGGACGTGACAGATCAAAAAATGCTGGCAAAGCATTCACCACCATACGCTGCTGTTGAATGGCAGCCGATAGTTCTGTTGGTGTTTCGGCAAATACTGGAAATGTGTAACCATGTTGAAGTCCGTAATCCATTACGAACTTTCCGTTTTGTTTTAAAAAGGACGATAAATCCTCGTAAATGAATCCAATTAATTGTTGAGGGTCACTAAATCCCTCTTCGCGCATTACTTTTTGACAGCGTTTACATGCATCTCTATTTGAAACACATTGTACATTCATTCGACCTAAACTCCACGAGCCTGAAGAAAAAACAGGTAAAAATTCCGCTAAAATCCGTTTCAACTGTTCACGCGCCGGTTCATAGGCACAGATCCTGAAATGTTCAACTTCATTGGAATTACGCGATGATTTCTCACACGTCAACAGTTCAAACTTGTCACATAGGCGTGTCGCACTGGACAACAAATCAATTTCAGGTACAAGTTCGATTTGAAGGTTGCGGGCATATGTCGCCACTTCAAGTAACTCCTGTTTTGAATAGCATTTATCAAATTTAGGTTGTACTGAATCCCCAATCAATGGTATTCGAATAACATTATTGTCTGCCAGCTTCCACGTTAAATGTGTCAACTTATACAAGGCCATCACTTGTAACAGTTGCTTCATTTCATCCACAGCATAAAATCTGCTACACGCATCAATTTGTAAACCTCGAAAAGCATACATTGGACTATCCTGAATGAAGCATCGCGGTAATTCAAGCCGATCAACGCACACTTCCATCAGTTGCATCAAGGAACTTATTGCATGCATACAACTTGCCGGTGTGGTATAGGCAATATCGATGGTCCGATTGATAGAAATGGTATAACTGTTCGGCAAGGCGTTAAACATACGTTGAAACCTGACTTGTGCACCTATCGTTGAATAATTGACACAGCGCTTTGCAATGCGCTCAGCTACCCAATTCAAATAAACTGTACCGCCATCCGGAAGTTGAGTAGAATCAACGACGAGGTCACCATAAAGTGTTAATGACCCTGGTAGTGTTTTAACAAGTGTCGGTTTTGGAAAAAGATTAACCTGTGCAACAATTTTACCTTGATGCAAACAACAAAACAGACATACGAACCAAATCAACCTTTGCATTTAACTCGTTTTGCGTTATAGGATTTGGTTCCTATAAACCAACAAACCAGACAGTAACTACATATTTCGTCTATACTGACCTCCTACCTCAAATAATGCTGAAGTAATTTGGCCCAACGAAGCGAATTTACACGTTTCCATTAATGCTTCAAACACATTCTTGTTGTTGACCGCAGCAACTTGAACTTGTTTTAATCCAGCCTTAGTTTGCTCCGCATTGGCCGTATGAAGAGCCTTCAGCATATCGATTTGATACATTTTTTCCTCTTCTGTTGCACGAATAACCTCTTTTGGTAAGATGGTCGGCGATCCTTTTGAACTCAAAAATGTATTGACACCAATAATCGGATATTCTCCGGTATGTTTAAGCGTTTCATAGTACAAGGATTCCTCTTGAATTTTGGAACGTTGGTACATGGTCTCCATTGCTCCTAAAACGCCACCGCGCTCCGTTATTCGATCAAACTCTGACAAAACAGCCTCTTCAACCAAATCCGTTAATACTTCAATAATAAAGGACCCCTGCAGCGGATTTTCATTCTTCGCTAAACCTAATTCTCTGTTGATAATCAATTGAATAGCCATTGCTCTGCGTACCGATTCTTCGGTTGGCGTAGTAATCGCCTCATCGTAAGCATTGGTGTGCAGCGAGTTACAGTTATCGTAAATAGCATATAGGGCTTGAAGGGTTGTTCGAATGTCATTGAAATCAATCTCTTGTGCGTGTAAAGATCGACCTGACGTTTGGATGTGATACTTCAACATCTGTGCACGAGCATTTGCGCCATACTTCTTCGCCAACGCCTTAGCCCAAATTCTTCGGGATACCCGACCAATAACAGCATACTCGGGATCAATTCCATTCGAGAAGAAGAAAGATAAGTTAGGACCGAAGTCATTGATATCCATCCCCCTACTCAAATAATACTCTACAAATGTAAAACCATTAGCCAGGGTAAAAGCCAATTGTGAAATAGGATTGGCTCCGGCCTCTGCAATGTGATAACCTGAAATAGATACTGAATAAAAATTACGTACAGCCTTATCAATAAAATATTGCTGAACATCCCCCATTAATCGCAAGGCAAATTCAGTCGAAAAAATACACGTATTTTGAGCTTGATCTTCCTTCAAAATATCAGCCTGAACGGTACCTCGCACTTGTTTCAACGTATCTGCTTTAATGGATTCGTAGACATCCAGAGGAAGAACCTGATCACCAGTAACACCTAATAACATCAATCCCAATCCGTCATTACCCTCCGGTAAATCTCCTTGATAACATGGCCTTGAAACACCTTTGGCCTGGTAGATCGCATTAATTTTAGCTTCTACTTCTTGTTCTATACCTTGAGCTTTAATGTATTTTTCACAATTCTGATCAATCGCAGCATTCATGAAAAAACCAAGCAAAATTGGCGCAGGACCGTTAATAGTCATGGAAACAGAAGTCGCAGGATGAGATAAATCGAATCCAGAATACAATTTCTTAGCATCGTCTAAGCAACAAATAGAAACCCCTGAATTACCAATTTTACCATAAATATCTGGTCTTAAATCCGGATCATTACCGTACAACGTTACCGAGTCAAAAGCTGTGGATAAGCGTTTTGCCGGCATACCCAATGAAACGTAATGAAATCGTTTATTTGTTCGTTCAGGACCACCCTCACCGGCAAACATTCTTGTTGGATCCTCGCCTTCACGTTTGAACGGAAATAAACCCGCTGTATATGGAAATTCTCCCGGAACATTCTCTTGTAAACTCCAACGTAATATATCTCCCCATCCGGTATATTTCGGGAGAACCACCTTTGGAATTTGAACATGCGACAATGATTCTGTATGTGTTTCAATACTTAGTACTTTATCCCGCACTTTAAATTCAAAAACTGGATTTTTATAGGTTTGTTTTTTTTCCTCCCATTTTTGTAAGATCTCCCAATTCTTAGGATCAAAATTCAATTTCTCTTGTTCAAACGTTTCCGTTAATGCCTTAACCAAACGATCTTTATCTTCGTAAGCAGCGGATTTCATCGTTTCAATGGAAGAATACAAGCCCTGCAGTTTATTAGCTACTTCAACTTGGTTATCTACCCATTTATCGTAAGAGCGATTATTTTCAGAAATTTCAGACAAGTAACGTGTTCTATCTGGCGGAATCACATAGATCTTTTCCGACATTTCTTTTGTGATTTCAAAAGAAGACAGCAACTGGGCACCCGTTTTCTCAACAACCTTATCCATGATAACTTTGTATAAGGAATTCATTCCTGGATCGTTGAACTGCGAGGCAATAGTTCCGTAAACTGGCATTGAATCTACATCTTCATCCCATAGATTATGGTTACGCTGGTATTGCTTCCGCACATCTCTCAAGGCATCCAATGCGCCGCGTTTGTCAAACTTATTCAATGCAATCACATCTGCAAAATCAAGCATATCTATCTTCTCGAGCTGTGTAGCCGCACCATATTCGGGTGTCATGACATAGAGCGATACATCAGAATGATCTAAAATCTCCGTGTCGGACTGACCAATACCTGAGGTTTCCAAAATGATCAAATCATATTGTGCAGCCTTCAGAACATGAATTGCTTCAGCGACATGTTTTGATAAAGCTAAGTTAGATTGACGAGTAGCCAGTGAACGCATATAAACACGCTCATGCTTAATGGAATTCATACGAATACGGTCACCCAACAAGGCTCCACCCGTTTTTCGTTTAGACGGATCCACGGAAACCACCGCGATACGTTTGTCTGTAAAGTCAATTAAGAAACGACGAACCAACTCATCTACCAAAGAGGATTTACCCGCTCCCCCTGTTCCGGTAATACCCAGCACAGGAACTTGTGACAGTTCACCTAGTTTATGCACTTCAGCAAGTATTTCAGCAGATTCTTCAGGAAAATTTTCCGCAGCAGAAATAACGCGAGCAATTGAAGGCACATGTTTTTCGCTTAACTTCTTCACTTCCCCATTCAACCCTTGTCCTACCGGAAAATCACATTGTTTCACCAAGTCATTAATCATTCCTTGAAGTCCAAGTGCACGACCATCATCAGGATGATAAATACGAGTTATACCATAAGCATGTAATTCTTCGATCTCGCTTGGTAAAATGGTTCCACCACCACCACCAAAAACCTTAATGTGAGGAGCACCTTTTTCTTTCAATAAGTCGTACATGTACTTAAAATATTCCATATGACCGCCTTGATAGGAAGTCATAGCAATGGCTTGTACATCTTCTTGAATCGCACAATTAACAACCTCTTCTACGGACCTGTCGTGTCCAAGGTGTATAACTTCACACCCCGTTGTTTGAATAATACGACGCATGATGTTGATTGCGGCATCGTGGCCATCAAACAAAGAGGCTGC
>Ga0172373_10000365_pt1 | contig 74152 bp, 72 predicted proteins | sample Lak10m_2_FD_114546 | JGI IMG/M metagenome (GOLD analysis project Ga0172373, IMG submission 114546) | Freshwater microbial communities from Kabuno Bay, South-Kivu, Congo - kab_092012_10m | ecosystem: Environmental > Aquatic > Freshwater > Lake | place: Democratic Republic of the Congo...
GCCTGGTCGTAACGGGCGGACTCCGGTCGTAACGGAGATAGAGGCCATACGGCATCAACCTAATACGGCACCCTTAAAACGAGTCGCATAAAACACAATGAAACGAAAACAAGAGAAACGAAGCCGAACGAAGCGAAATCCCAACGAAAGCGTCGCCCCGTTGGAAAACGGGGTCCCGTGTATAATATCGATAATATAGAGCTGGAGCTACGCTCTTCAGGGAGACGTAGAAGTTGTCGCCCCTAACTAACCAACCCTTGCTTCTTTTGTTGGTAAGGCAGGCTTTGCTGCGGTAGCTGCGGCTGGTTGTTGCTTAGCTACTGCAATGGCCTTTTGTTGCTCTGGCGTCAACGGAATACCTTGAAGATTTTTCATGATTTGATTGGCTGCTTCGGTATTATTTTTTGTTTTTGCCAAACGCATTTGTATGATTTGACAGTCCACTTGATGCACGTCATCAAGTTTTTTCTTCAGTGCGGCATCACAAACAACAGAAGCATTTTCAATATCACCTTGCTTTTCAAGACAATAGGCTAAATGTACCAATACTTTTCCTACCATGGGATCATTTGGGTAAGTCTTTATAATGCGTCCAAACCCAGCCGCTGCTTCTTTATAAGATCCTTGTTCGTATAGCTTTAAAGCAACTTCGTATTGAGCTACAGCTTCTGATTTTTGTTCAGGAAGAGTAGGTGCATTAGCTTCAGCTAATTTTGTTGCGTCTAATTCCGCAGCAGTAGGTTTATGTTGGGTGTCATAAGGATTACTAGATTTTACACCATTTTTTGCTAATTCTTCTTGCACAACACGACGAATTTTACCTTCTAAATCATCTGCAGCTACTGTAGGGGCTATTGTACTTGGATTTTCTGCTGCATTGGGAGAAAGCTTTTGAGCCAATAGCTTATTTTGTTTCTCAATAATGCTATCTACATGAGCTTGTAATGCTTCAATCGCTTCTTTTTTTTCGCCAAAAGCTTGCATTGCATCTAATTGCTTTTGCAGCGCATCAATCACAACCTCATTTTGACGAATAGCTTCTTCAACATTTGCACAAAATGCACTAAAGCTTATACCGGTTAAAATGATTAATGCTTTTAAAATATTCATAATAAAATCCTCTAATTCATGCAGAAAAACATTGCATTATTTTTTGTATTCAGTATAGATATATATATTCTTTTTCGCGAAGGGAAGACATTTTATATGAAAAAAGACATACATCCTGATTATCATGCTATTACAGTCAAAATGACTGATGGAACGACCTTTGAAACCAGAAGTACTTGGGGCAAAGAAGGCGATACGCTACAGCTAGATATTGATCCTAAATCTCACCCAGCATGGACTGGTGGAGGTCAGAAACTTATCGATTCTGGTGGTCAATTGAGCAAGTTCAGCAAACGTTTCCAAAATTTTGGTTTGAATTGAGGATAAGTGGTGCGTGCTGAGGCTACATCAAGCGTTGCTTCAGCGCCTTCTTATCTTGATGCGCTAAATTCTAAACAACAAGAAGCTGTTTTACATACTGAAGGCCCTTTGCTCATTTTAGCAGGTGCCGGAACCGGAAAAACTCGCGTCTTAACGACACGGCTTGCTTATATTCTTGATCAACAATTGTGCGATTACCAAAGCATTTTGGCAGTTACATTTACGAACAAAGCTGCTAATGAAATGCGTGAACGTATTCAATCTCTTCTTGGCCAGAGTGTTGATGGCATGTGGCTTGGCACCTTTCACTCCCTTTCGATGCGTATACTTAGAAAACATGCAGAAGCATTAGGGTATACAACAAATTTCACCGTGATCGATGCGGATGATCAGCTGCGCCTCATCAAACAATTGTTAAAGGCTGAAAATATTGATGACAAGCAAATTCCAGCCAAGATGATTGCAGCGGTTATTAATCGCTGGAAAGACAAAGCTAAAACACCAGATCGGGCAGGCAGTTCCCAAGATCTGAATGTTCAATTGTATCGGCAATATCAAGAGCGATTGAAAATTTTAAACGCAATGGATTTTGGTGATTTAATTTTAAATTGTCTTCTTCTATTCCAGCAAAATCCAGCGATTCTAGCTCAGTATCAACAACAGTTCCGCTATTTAATGGTTGATGAGTACCAAGATACAAATCCGTCGCAATATTTATGGCTAAGATTACTTGGGGATGGTTATGGCAACCTGTGCTGTGTTGGTGATGATGATCAATCTATTTACGGGTGGCGTGGCGCAGAAGTGGCAAACATTTTAAAATTTGAATCCGACTATCCAAATGCAACGGTAGTAAGGCTTGAGCAAAATTACCGTTCAACCAATCATATTCTTGGCGCAGCGTCTGGTCTTATTGCTAATAATCGTGATCGCTTAGGAAAAGAGCTTTGGACACAAAAAGAAGGCGGTGACACTGTTCTTGTGAAGGGCACGTGGGATAGCGAAAGTGAAGCACGTTTTGTTATTGATGAAGTTGAGCAATATCAGCGATGCGGTCATCACCTAAATTCTATGGCGATACTGGTACGTGCGAGCTATCAAACACTTGATTTCGAAGAACGTTGCTTAAAAACAGGAATACCTTATCGAGTTATAGGTGGTCTACGTTTTTATGAGAGGCAAGAAATTAAGGATGCTCTCGCATACCTTAGAATTTTGGTTCAGCCTAATGATGGGTTAGCTTTCGAGCGCATCATCAATGTACCTAAAAGAGGCATTGGGCCAACAGCGCTCCAAAATATGCATCTTATTGCGAGAGATAAAGAAATATCTCTACCACAAGCTGCTCTAATGTATGCGATGGATGAGGGTAAAGGCTCAGGAAAGGCAAATTTGCGCCAATTCTTTGAAGATATGCAACGTTGGCGACATATGCTTGAAACGCAGGACCATGTAGAAGTTGTAAAAACGTTGTTAGATGAATCAGGTTATACCACGATGTGGCAAGAAGATACATCCCCTGATGCTCCAGGAAGGCTAGAAAACCTAAAGGAATTTGTAAATGCTATTGAAGAGTTCGAATATCTTCCTGGCTTTTTAGATCACGTTAGTTTGGTTACAGATAACAACAAACAATCAACAGATGATTGCTTAAGTCTTATGACTCTACATGGGGCTAAAGGATTAGAATTTGATTTTGTCTTCTTGCCAGGATGGGAAGAAAATCTCTTTCCTCATCCTCGTTCTCTTAAAGAAAGCGGTCAATCAGGTTTAGAAGAGGAGCGTCGCCTTGGATATGTTGGTATTAGTCGTGCTAAACAAAAAGCAACCATTTCTTACGCATTAAGACGCCGTATGCCAAACCAAGGTTGGCAAGTTGGCATGCCTTCAAGGTTTTTAGGTGAATTACCTGCAAAGCATGTACAGCATGTGCAAGCAAATGGCAGTGAATCGAACTATTCTACGTATGGAAGTTTTCGCTTAAGGCCAGCTAGTTTTTCAGAATACCAATCTCAATATTTTGAAATAGGCGATAGAGTCTTTCATCAAAAGTTCGGTTATGGCGAAGTCATTGACACAGAAGGCGAACAAGCGGCTGTTGAGTTTGATCTTGCCGAAGCAAAACGTATACACATTAGCTATCTTACAAAGCAATCTTAAATGAAACATTTTTGGCGGAGCCTTTTTGTTGCTTTAATTAGTTTTATCATTTTTATTTGTTATGCTTGCCATCCAACTTTACTTCCTGAACAAGATTCAAAATATCAACAATTCTTACGTTACATTCATTACGTTTATTTAAAAATAAAGCCTGATCCCTTTTGTAATTTGGATATTCCAATAAGCCAAGTTCCAATTGATTTAATTATTCCTGTTATCGAAAAAGATATCGACACCTTGCTGCTTACAATAGAGTCAGCTAGAAGCAACATCTTACAGCCAATCACAAATATTTATCTTATTGCGCCGGAATCAGAAAATTTGCGTAAAATTGCAGCAGAGAAAAATTGTAAATTTGTTTTGGAAGATACTGTTTTCCCCACCTTTTCAAATCATAAAAAACGCAAAGGGTGGATCAAGCAACAATATCTAAAACTCAATGCGGACACTGTTGGTGAAAATGAGCATTTCCTTATTATGGATGCTGATACAATTTTAATTAGACCTCAAATTTTTGTAACCAATGATAAAAAAGAGATTTTGAATATTTTGCATGACTACTGGTTTTGCCGAAAGCAAATGGTAAAAATGGCATTAGGTTTTAAGAAGTTTCATAATGTTGATTTTACGAGTCATCATATGCTTATGAGTAAGACAAAATTGAAAGCATTGAAAAAGCATCTGCAAGAGCTGCATGGAAAATCTTGGCAAGATGCTTTGGATTCTCTTGACCTTCCAAAAAACGATAGTTTCTCAGAATACGAATTATACGGAAATTTTGTTGCACAACAATTTCCGCAAGAAGTAGAACTTGTATTAGGTAACAACACTATTTTTCCGCGAAATGGGTTGGCTAATATTGGTTATGCAAGAGAATATCTAAGCTGCAAATATAAAAGCATGACGATGCATAGCTTTTTAACAATTGAAGGAATGACAGGGTAGTTTATGAGACGTTTTTTAGCTGTTTTATCGTTGTGCATTTCGTTAGTTATTTTGGGTTTTTGGAGGATCACATCACCAGAAATATTGCCTTCTAAAGATACCAAATGGCATACATACAAGCGCAAACTTTTCATGAAATTTCTGTCGTTTAAAAGGGATAAATATTCAAATAATCATGTTCCTTTGTGCAGCGAAAAAATTGATCTTGTGTTTTTATGTGCCGAAAAAGATCTGCCAGCGATTCGCTCGGCAATTGATGCTGCCAAGGGCTTGGTTATGCACCCCATCAACAAGATTTATTTGATTTGTCCTGAGTCTGAAAAATTAAGAAAAGTCGCTCAAGAAAAAGATTGTGAATTTATTGAAGAATCAAAAGTGGTTCCACATCTTGCAAAAGGTAATATTTTACCGGAACATTTGAAGCAACAATTTATCAAATTAAATGCTGATATTGTAACAACTACCGACTATTTTTTAATAATCGATGCCGATACAATTTTGTTGCAAACACAGATATTTTTACGGGAAGGCAAAGCTATTTTTAACGCAACAAATGGTTATGTTTTAGAGCGTAAACGCATGGTCGAGTCAGTCTTGAAATTGGGTAAATACTACAACCTAGATTTTACAAGCCACCACATGTTTTTTGAAAAAGCAAAACTAAAGGCTATGAAGAAAAGATTAGAAGAATTACATGGTAAGCCATGGCAGGATGCTTTAAATAATCCAGAAATACCAGGGCCTTATTTTTCAGAATACGAGATGTATGCAAACTTTGTCTTGACGTTTTTCCCAGACGAAGCGACTATCGTAAATGGAAGGAATTCATGGATGCCGGCTGATCGAATTTCAGGAATTGAATGGCAGCGGGGATTCTTATCCAGTCGCTACAAAAGCGTATCGTTTCACCATTTTATGACAACGGATCACTACAGTTAAAATGCTACAATTCCTTTATTTTTATATGTTATCTGAGATAAAGGTTTTGAACCTTTTTCGCTATATTACTTTTCGTACAATGGGCGCAATTATTACAGCGCTAATCATTAGCTTTTGCTTAGGCAAACCCATTATTGCTTGGTTGAAATCAAAGCAAAAAGAAGGACAGCCTATTCGTGATGATGGTCCTGCATCGCATCTCATTACCAAAAAAGGCACTCCAACGATGGGTGGTTGCTTAATTTTATTAGCAGTCTCTATAAGCACTTTATTGTGGGGAGATCTATCCAATCCATTTTTATGGATCATCTTACTTGTAACACTTGGCTTTGGGGCATTAGGAGCGATAGACGATTATAAAAAATTAACAAAAAATTCACATCGCGGAATTTCAGGCAAAACAAAACTCTTTTGGCAATCCATGCTTGCCATTGCAGCAGCTTATGCTTCAACATGCTTCACTGATGCAAGTATTGCATCCGGTTTAACATTTCCCTTTTTCAAAGATGTTCTGATTAATCTTGGATGGTTTTTTTATCCTTGGGCAATTCTTGTGATAGTGGGCTCTTCAAATGCAGTGAATCTTACTGATGGTCTCGATGGTTTAGCAATAGTCCCGGTGATGATATGCGCGGTATGTTTTACAATCATCGCGTATCTCGTTGGAAATCACATTTTTGCACATTACTTGCAATTGCATCATGTGGCTAATATCGGTGAAGTCTGTATCTTTCTTGGCAGTTTAATTGGGTCGGGGCTTGGCTTTTTATGGTTCAATGCGCCTCCTGCAAAAGTATTTATGGGAGATACAGGATCTCTTGCAGCTGGTGGGGCATTAGGAACTATTGCCCTAGTTACAAAGCATGAATTCGTTCTTTGCATTGTTGGCGGGTTATTTGTATTAGAAGCTGTTTCGGTTATTTTACAAGTTGGATATTATAAGATGACCAAGAAGAGGATTTTCTTAATGGCTCCTATTCATCATCATTTTGAAAAACTAGGCTGGGCTGAATCTACTGTTGTTGTTCGTTTCTGGATTATAGCTTCTATTCTTGCACTAGCGGGCCTTGCAACCTTGAAAATCCGCTGATGTTTGTTTCATTAAGCTCCGTTGGTTATTCCATTAAAAGTGAATCTCAAACAAGAGTTTTACTGCATGAAATAAGCTTTGATATTTTTGCAAATAGCATCACCACAATTATTGGCCCAAATGGTGCAGGGAAAACCACTCTTGTGAAGTTACTTTTGGGGCTTATTCAGCCAACATCTGGAGCGATTAAAAAAAAGAAAAATCTAAAGTTAGGTTATGTACCGCAAAAACTTCACGCAAATCGCTTTATGCCAATGACAGTGGAAACTTTTCTAAAGTTATGTGGAACTCCAAAAATAGACCCCCCTTTTAATGTGTCACATCTTATAGATAGGTCAATTCACACATTATCTGGTGGTGAGTTGCAAAAAGTTCTATTCAACGCGGCTGTTTTAAAAAAGCCGAATGTGCTTATTCTTGATGAGCCTACCCAAGGTGTTGATGCTGATGGAGAAGCTATCTTTTATAATAAAATAGTTGAGCTTAAAAATACCTATAATATGGCTGTGATTTTGGTTTCTCATGATTTACATTTTGTCCTAGATCGTACAGATCACGTAATTTGCTTAAATCATCATGTATGTTGCCAAGGAACACCTGATAAAATTCGCAAAACCAAAGAGATGCAGCAATTATTCCCTGGTTTTGCAACCTATCAACATAACCACGATCACCATCATCATGATTGATTCATTTGCTTTTTTCATCATTATAGCTGGCCTTCTTGCAAGCTTAATTACAGCACCTCTTGGATGCATAGGTTTATGGAATGGCCTCGCCTTTTTTGGCGATACCTTAGCACATGCTTCATTACTGGGGGTATGTTTTAGCGTATTGTTGCATGTTCCATATGCCTTTGGCGCGGTGCTTATATGTTTGGGCATTGCGTATTTTATTGGACATAGATCATCAAAACAAAATGATGTATCGCTCGCAGTTATTTCATATAGCTGCCTTTCATTTAGCATACTAATTATATCGTTGTTTCCAAAGGCTAACCTTGATCCAAATGCGTTGCTTTTTGGAGATTTATTAAGCGCAAATACCTCAGATATCGTCTTGCTTGTTGTGGCGTTGCTTATTTTATGGAGTGCGGTAGCCAAGTATTGGTCAGCCATTCTAATGACAAGCTTCGATACTGATCTCGCGCAAGTACAAGGCCATCCATCAAAAAAGATTCGTCTTTTTCTATTTTTTGCCTATGCCATAACTATAGGAATTGTTATGAAAATGTTGGGTGCGCTATTTGCGCCAGCACTAGCAATTATCCCAGCCGCAGCTGCAAGATATCGTTCAAAAACACCTGTTGAAATGGTTGTCATCGCTACGCTGATTAGCTCTGTTTCATGTGTGATTGGTATTGGTGCAAGTTTCTACATTGATTTGCCAACGGGTCCTGCAATTATTTGTGCATCAGCAATACTACTGGCGCTTATAAAAATAAGCGCCAGGTAAAATTATTTTTCTGTTTTATGACCACAGATGTTGCAGATGCTTAGGTATGTTATCACGAGGATCTCTTTCTTTATTATCTCTTTTGAACTGATCAATAGCAGGTTGTATGTCTGCTAATGTTATAGTCATAGATCTTTCTTCTTCCGAAGCACTCGGAGGCTGTAGCGCTCTTCCATAGCTAGGTCTTAGCGCTGAGTTAAGAATAGAATTTAAGCTTCTTACACCTAGATTCATTTCTATGCTGGCAGAAGCTAATGCATCGATAGCTGCTCCTTTAAATATTAAATTAATACCGTAATTCCGCTTAAATTCATCTTTAATCTTATATATAGGAGAAGACTTTCTGCTAATAACATCTCGCATTGTTTCTAAAGTATGTCCTTTAAAGGCAATAACAGATGGAAATCTCCCAACAAACTCAGGCTCAAATCCTGCGTTTACGATATCTCGAGATGTTCTAACAGTGGTTGTCCTATCACCTTTTGCATCATGGATTCCTTTTTGGCCTGAAAATGCTCCCGTGCCAATGAACCACCAATTTGGAGTAGGAAGTTGACGATCTTTTATAGAAATAGGATTGCCGTCTAAAGGTGTTAATAAAATGCGTTGAATTGATCTTCCAAAGCTTTTTGTGTCTTCTTCTGTTTGAACGCGTCCTCCAAGTTTATCAAGCTCTTCAAGCGCCACGATGACTGATCGAATATCTTTACCTCTATTATCTTCGCAGAATTTAGAAACACATTCGCTAAAATTTTGTCCTTTGAACCCTTCATCTGTCAGGCTCCGTGCATTGATGTAAAGAATAGATACTCCTAAGAGTTCAGTTAGCTTCTTAAGAGTTTCGCTTTTTCCACATCCTGTGGGGCCAGTTAGTATACAATGTAATGGAGAACAAGAAACCATTTGCCCTCTTTCAATTGAAGCTTTATTGCATAAGAATCGATGAGCCAACATACTTAACATATCAATAGCTTCATCTTGCGCTGCTATATGGGTCTTAAGGTTTTCAGCGATAGCACCTGGAGAAAGTACTTTAGTTCCAATAGGGGACATTGGTGTGTTTGGCTCTGCTAATCCAGCAAAACGTGATCCTTGCCTTTTTTCGCTGCTTAAATACGGTCGTTGTTTAAGAGGGACGTTCGACAATAGAATAAATCCTATAGGTAATTCTGAAATAGTAGGTGCAGGAGAAGCTTTTGCAGCAGGCAATAATGCATTTGATGTTGAAGCTTGTGAATCACATTTCAGTCCTGCAATTGCTTTTTCCACCATTTTATTTCGCTGTTCGCCTAAGCCTTCTTTTAAAATTCTCTCCTTTATCTGATCAAGAGATGAAAACACTGAATCAGCGCTTAAAGAAGCTTGGTAGTCTGCAATAGCATTTTTCCATGACACCACTCTTTTCTTAACTGGGCTTAAAGTTCTTAACTTAATGATTAAGTTTTCAAAGTCTCCATCAATATTTGATAACGTTGGAGAATTTCTTGGTGGCTGGGGAAGCGTATCATCAGATGGTAATAAATCGTTACCATCAGCAGCTATTAATTTAAGTGAAGCTAAAGCTACGCCAATGAAAATAGGTTTAAGATTTTTAGTAATCATAAGGCCTCCTTGAAAATAAAGGGGCTCAAGAACACTCTTCTTAAGATGACTAAATTAACAATCTCTGTTATTAAAAAACTCTCCAAAAAAGAGAAGTTTCAAAGTCACTTTATTTTTAAATTTAGTTACATCTTCTATATTGCGTCAGGAGGTATTAATATTTTGTTAAAAAAATGTAATTTTATTGCGCTATAGAATTTTAATAGAAGGGTGGTTTTTATTTTTGATGAAAAAAATAATAAATTTTTTCTGCAATTGGTTTGTTTATGCCAGAGACAATCATGAGATCTTCAATGCTTGCTCGACCTACTTCGGCAGCAGATCCAAAATGTTGAAGAAGCATTTTTTTACGTTTAGCGCCAATCCCAGAAATATTATCGAGTTGCGATTTTACAAGTGTTTTCTTGCGTCCTGCTCGATGCGTGCCTATCGCAAAGCGGTGAGCTTCATCACGAATGCTCTGCAAAAAATATAATAGAGGACTATTTTTCGGTAATTTTTTTGATGAAGCATTTAAAAAGTAAAAAGTTTCATCACCGGCATTGCGCTGGGGTCCTTTAGCAATTCCTACAATGCCCATTTCTATTTGTATTTCACAAAGCACTTCAGCAACCGCATTGATTTGTGCTTGTCCGCCATCGATTAAAAATAAATCAGGCAAAGGCCATTCATACCTATGACTTAACCTTCTTCTGATAACTTCCTGCATCATGGCTATATCATTGCCGCCAAATTCAGTTGTTTTTTCTTTGATTAGAAATTTACGATAATTACTTTTTTCAAACCCTTTTTCAGTTGCGCAAATAAGAACACCGTAAGCCGATGAACCTTGCAAATGACTGTTATCATAAACCTCAATAGTTTTAATATTTGAAATGCCTATGAACTCTCTAAGATGTTCAAATTGCTTTTGATACGTAAGCTCATTATTATGACGTCTTTCTAGATACTCTTTAGCGTTTCTCAATGCGTCATTTACAAGATCATGCTTGATTTTGCTTTGAGGGCAATCTATCGAGACTTTGTGGCCATGATGCTGATGCATACTCAAGGCGAGTATCTTATTATCTTCCGGAAGAATATTACATAGAATCATGCTCGGAGGTTCATGCTCAACGTAAAACTGGCTAAGAAATGCAGCCATTTGTTCTTCTTGGGAAACATCTTCTGTGTGGGTTACTTCAAATATTTCGGCTCCATAATTTCGGCCATGTCGGAAGAAAAATCCTTGTATTACTGTCTGTTTACCAAGTTGAGCAAGGGCAAACACATCTGCATCATCAATGCCAGAAACGTTGATACGCTGACGAGACTGGAGTTGCGTTAGCAGGCGGATGCTGTCTCGATATTCTGCGGCGCGTTCAAAATTTCTAGATTCTGATGCTTCATGCATCTTGGCTGCTAGCCGCTTTTGAACAGTATCACTTTTGCCCTCTAAAAATTCTTTGATTGATTGCACAGCTTCCCGATATTCTTCAGGTGATATTTTCTTTACGCAAGGTGCAGTACAGCGTTTAATATGATACTGAAGACAAGGCCTTTTTCTACTTTCAAAAAAATTATCAGAACAATTTCTTATCCGAAATAACCGTTGCATTGTAATGATAGCTTCTTCAACAGCTGCTACATTTGTAAAGGGACCAAAATATTGTCCTTTTTCTGTTTTTGGGCCTCTATGTTTTTTTATTCTTGGAAATTCATGTGCCGTTAATAAAATATAGGGAAAAGATTTATCGTCTTTTAATAATACATTGTATTTGGGTTGCAGCTTCTTGATGAGATTGCTTTCTAGAAGCAAAGCTTCAACTTCCGTAGATGTTGTAACTATTTCTACATTTTTTACTTCACTAACCATTCTTTTTATTCGGTTCGTTAAACGGTCCGTATGTGAGTAAGAAATGACGCGTTTTTTTATATCTTTGGCTTTTCCCACGTATATAACTTTGGAAGCCGCGCTAACCATTTTGTAAATGCCAGGTTGGTTGGGTAATGTTTTTACAGTGTTTTTAATGACATCGATTCCAACCTCTAAAGAAGTTAAAGAATTAATCAATAATTTTTCTTCATTATTAGATTGCATAATTTTTCAATAAAAAAATATTAAAAATTCGTTTTAAACAACAATAATATTGACGAAAATTTTTACTTATGCTACCCGTGAATCCTACAGCATGCAATAGATTAATACTTAAAAACTAAATGGTAGTTGATATTCAACAAGCCCACATCCCTGTGCTCTGCAAGGAGATGTTAGAAATATTAGACCCCTCGCCAGAAAAAATTTACGTTGATGGTACTTTCGGAGGGGGTGGGTACACTAAAGCCATTTTAGAAAAAGGTGTCGCAAAAGTCATAGCATTTGACCGTGATGCCGATGCGATAAAGCGCGCAGAATCGTTCAAACAGGAATTCGGTGATCGGTTTGAGATCATACATGATTGCTTTAGCGCTCTAAGTAAATATATAGCTCCTAATTCAATAGACGGTATTGTTTTTGATTTTGGTATCTCGAGTTATCAAGTAGATGAAGCACATAGAGGTTTCTCTTTTAGGCAGGTCGGCCCTCTTGATATGCGCATGGGGGTTGGCGCTACTTATACAGCAGCAGAGGTTATAAATACTTTCAAAGAAAGAGATATCGCAGAGATTTTGCGTGTTTATGGTGAGGAACCAAGGGCAAAAAAAATTGCTCAAGCAATTATCACTGCGAGAAAAAATAAACCGTTTGAAACAACGCAAGAGTTGGCCACGTTGATCAGAAGTATTGTACCAAGTCAAGAGGGTTTCGACCCTGCAACCCTTACATTTCAAGGCTTGCGTATTTTTGTGAATAATGAGTTAATAGAAATAGAGCATGCATTACAACAAAGTAATAATTGTTTGCCTATAGGAGGGCGGCTAGTTACGGTAGCATTTCACGCATTAGAAGATCGGATTGTTAAAAATCACAGCCGGGTGCCGTTTAGTTACCAAGAATCGGTTTGTGCATACACACCTATTAACCGAAAAGTTGTAACCCCCTCTTTGGAAGAAATAAAGCGAAACCCCAGAAGTCGTTCAGCAAAACTTCGTGGTTTTACTAAAGAGATTAAAAGATGAAAAGATCTCGTTTTTTATTGATAATCTTAGCATTTTGCGCTGGGTTTGGCTTGTTTAGGGTCAAATACCAAGTGGTTGCATTAGAAAAAAACCACAAGCAAGTAACTAAAAGCATTGCTGATGCTAAAGAATCTATTCACATTTTAAAAGCAGAATTAACGCATCTGAATGACCCCGCGAGATTACAAAAACTTGCTGTAGCTTATCTTGATTTCAAAGCTTTAAAGCCAAGTCAAATAGTTATTATTGATGAGCTGCCAAAGCAAAAAACTGAAGTTAAGGTATCAAAAGATCCTATAGAAGCTTTAATGGATGCGGTTAACGCGGTTAAACCATCAACCACTAAATCGAAGAGAGATCATCATGCAGCCTAGTATAAGGAATGTATGGTATCGATTAAGTAGTTGGAGGTTCTCTCAACACCAACAGTTACTACATAGTGCGCGTCAACGCATCCTTGGCTCAGCTATTATTTCTTGCATAGCGTTTTTAGCAATTATAGCTAGATTAGTTGATGTCATGGTTATTAGAATCCCTGATTGTAATACGGGGTGCAATCAAAGAGAGTGCCAGCTTCGCCAAAATGTTGTTGACAGAAATGGCGTAATTTTAGCAACCCAGCTTATTACTGCTTCTGTTTATGCAAACCCAAAAGTAATAATTGATGCTAAAGAAGCTGCTACAAAACTTTGTAAGTTATTTCCACATTGGAACTATGATGCTTTGTTGAAAAAATTACAGTCTAACCAAGGATTTGTATGGATTGAGCGTCACGCTTCTCCAAAAATCCAAGAAGCGGTACACTCTTTAGGAATTCCTGGGATATACTTACAGCAAGATCAGAAGAGAGCGTATCCTCATGGTTCTCTTGCGTCTCATGTAATTGGACGATGCGATATTGATGGGCGCGGAGTCAGTGGTGTTGAAAGAGCTTTTGATACAACTTTACGCACTCAAGAAGGCGAGCTAAAGCTATCTTTAGATATTCGCGTTCAACATGCTATCCACAATGAGTTAGTTGCTGCGGTTAAAAAATTTAAAGCAAATGCTGCTAATGCAATGGTGATGGACGTTGAAACCGGCGAAGTTATCGCGATGGTTTCTCTTCCCGATTATGATCTTAATAGACCAATGAAAAATCTTAAAAGTGAATTTAATCGCAATACACTAGGTGTTTATGAGCAAGGTTCCACTTTTAAAATTCTTAACGTAGCAATTGCTCTTGAATCGGGCGTTGCGACATTAAATTCAATTTTTGACAATAGAAATCCTGTTCAGATAGGGCGCTTTAAAATTACTGATTTTAGAGTGCCGTGCCGAGAGTTAACTTTAGTGGAAGCCCTTCTTTATTCATCAAATATTGCCGCCATAAAGATTGCACAGCGATTTGGCCCTCAGGTCCAGAAACACTTTATGGAAAAATTCGGCATTTTAAATAGTCCTACTTTAGAGATTTCTGAATTAGGAAATCCCTTGCTTCCTCGTGATTGGCGTGAAACTGCGATGATGTCCGTTTCTTTTGGATATGGAATTGCGGTAACCCCTTTACATACGTTGGCTGCAATCGCTGGAATCGTAAATAATGGATACCGACCAATTCCAACATTAAAATTTGTGACTTCAGCCAATCGCCAACATCGAATTAATTCTTTCTTGAAAGATCCTTGTGTCAGTGCTCAAACATCAAAAATAATTCGCCATATAATGCGAATGATTGTGAGTGAAGGAACAGCGCGCAAGGCAAATATTGAAGGTTATCAGGTGTTTGCTAAGACTGGTACTGCATATCAAAGCGGGAAAAAAGGTGGTTATGGAGCTGAGTCTGATCGAAGTCGTACAACCTCATTTATTGGTGGATTTCCTGCAAATCGTCCCCAGTATGTAATGATTGTAATGTTAGATGATCCAAAAGCTGTCGAAGGAACCTATGGATTTGCGACAGCTGGTTGGAACGTTGCTCCCGTAGCAGGCCAGATTATTGAAAGAATAGCTCCTTTGTTAGGTGTGAAGGCTTCTTTAAAGGAAGAGCAATCTCTAAACATGGATGGCTTAATGTTGACATCACTCAATAATGCTGGGGATGGAGATCATTGAGTTGAGTACAGTATTTTTGACTGATTTATTAAAAGCACTAAATCTTGATAAAAGCTCAGACCCTTCGTATAAAAATATCATAATAAAAAATATACGCGCAGATTCTCGAGAAGTTTGTGTTGGAGATTTTTTTGTCGGGGTGCCTTGTTCTTCAGTTCTCGAGAATGTCAAAAGTGCAATCGAAAATGGAGCAGTGGTTGTTTTATCCACTCCTGAAGTGCTTTCTGCTTTTAAAAATATTCACTCTGTTGTGTTGGTTGAGTATAATAACCCGCGCTTATCGCTGAGCTTACTTGCTGCAGCCTTCTATAAGATTCAGCCAGAAATTCTAATGGCGGTTACCGGTACCAATGGGAAAAGTTCTGTTGTGAGTATGGTGCAGCAACTGTGGGTACTTTTAGGAAAAAATGCAGCCTCATTTGGAACTTTAGGGTTAGAAGCGAATGTTACATTAACTAACGTTCAAAATTTGCCTTCTCTTACTACGTATGACAGCTTATCCTTTTTTCAATTATTGAAAAATTTAGCTGAGTCCCATATTCAACACGTTATTTTTGAAGCATCCAGTATTGGTTTGGATCAGTTTCGTATTTATGGAAGTCAAATTACTGTTGCTGGATTTACCAATTTTACTCAAGACCATCTAGACTATCATCAAAATATGGAAGAGTATTTTCAATCGAAGTTAAAACTTTTCTCTGAAGTTTTATTAACTGGTGGAATAGCCGTTTTAAATGCAAACTCTCCATATTTTGAACGTTTGAAAGGAGTTGCCAGCAATCGCAAAATTAACGTGCTAACCTATGCTGCTAATGTAGTGGCAGATATTTATGCGACCAATATCAAAATACAAGAAAAAAATCTTGTTTTTGATTTGCATCATGATAATAAAATTTACGAAAAAATCATTCTGAACTTAAGTGGTTCTTTCCAAGTTGAGAATGTATTGTGTGCTATAGCAATGCTTATTGCTACGGGCATCGAATTATCTAAAATTATTTACGTAATTCCCAAAATAAACCCTATCAGAGGTCGCATGGAGTTGGTTGGACAGTCAAATGGTGCTGTTTATGTGGATTATGCTCATACGCCAGATGCCTTGGAGCGCGCTTTAAGATCATTAAGACAACATACTCAAAAATCCGTTTGGGTAATTTTTGGATGTGGCGGAGATAGAGATAAATCAAAAAGGTCACAAATGGGAAAAATTGCTTTTAACTTTGCGGATAAAATTATTGTAACTGATGATAATCCTAGATCAGAAGAGCCAGCAAATATTCGCCAGCAAATATTAAGTGAATGTCGAGAAAAAGCTTACGAGATCGGTGATCGACGTGAAGCAATTGAGTATGCTATTGCACATCTTGAAAAAGGTGAGACGCTTTTAATAGCAGGAAAGGGACATGAAATGGGTCAAATTGTTGGTAATGTTACATATCCGTTTAATGACGCAGAAGAAGCTGAAAGAGTTCTTGCAAGGTTGAGGGTATGAGAATATTTTTTTAGCTTTTATGATCTTCATAATAGGTCAAGTCTATGCTGAAGAGCCAGTAAAGATACAAGTACAAAAGAAAGAGGATAGTGAGAGTAATATAGTTCTCTATAAGGACCGCTGTGTAGCTACTCTTCCTGTTAAATTTGGTCAGGAAAAAAATTATGTTATTGCAGTTCCTGGGTCTTTAGATCCTCAATCAATTTTATTTCAGCAAGAGAATGGTGCAAGTCCAGAGTACGGCTTTTCTAATAATAAAGAAGCTTCTATAGCGGAATTAATTTTGAATTCTTGGTATCAAGGATTAATTACGTACACTTTTTCTGGCATTAACTGGCATATGCATTATGTTGTCGAAATAAATGAACAATTTGATGAAATTCAAAAGTTTGCTGGGTTTATTGATATAGACAATCAGTCAGGCGCTAGTTTTGAAAAAGTATATCTTCGTTTAGTTGATGCTCAAACAGATGAGTTAGCTAAAAATCAGACTTTTAGAGAATATGTGGTTGATGTCCCAAAAAATCTTTATAAAGGGCGTGTTGTTCGTATTCCATGGATTACACTAAATAAACAAAAAGCTGAACAAGATTACAGATTAGATGTTGGCAGGGAAAATCTTAAGGATTTACAAGGAAAAGAAAAGCAAATTCTCCTTCAAATTTGGTTACATTTTAAGCTTGATGAAAAGTTGGGCAAAGATTTGGCTAGTGGTGACATCACAGTTTATTTACGCGATTCTAGTAAAATTTTAAGATTCCTGGGCTCTAGTTCTTTGCAGAATGTTAGGGCAGGAGAAGAGATTCAATTGGCTGTACCTCCATTACTGTTAGCACAGTTTAAGTCAAGTCAAGATTCTCCATTATTGCAAATTCAGGGTAATCTAGAGCAAACAGAATTTAAAACGTTATTAACTGAAAAAGTTACTGAGGCAGCTTATAGGCTAACAATAAGAAATTTTGGCGAAAAAGAAGCAAATATTAAAGTTATGCTGTATTTTGGTGAAAATCGTGGTAAAGTAATACGCAAAAGTATGGCCCATAAGCAGGAAAATTCGCAGAGTGTGTATTGGCCTGTAAAAGTGGCTCCGAAGACTGAAATAGTACTTCGTTATCGTGTTCAATTAGTGAAAGAGTAGTTTTTGTGCAGCAAGGATTGTTGCCTTTAGAATATACGCAAAGTTATGCATTATGTGACTTTGTTGTTGCGGAATGTAATCAAATGGCTTTCGAGCTATTTCATTCTGTACTTCAAGGAAGCATCAAAGATAAATTTATTTGTGTTTATGGTGAATCAGGTTGTGGAAAAACTCATCTCTTGCAGGGATTAGCAAGAGACTATGGCTTTTCTTACCATACTGCTAATCAAATATTTACAGCAAACCTTTGGGAGTGGGTATCGAACAGACAGGTTTTAATTCTTGATGATGCCCATAAGGTTGAAGACGATACCTGGTGGTTCCATCTTTACAATTTAGTGAAAGAACAAGATAAATACTTAATTATTGGCTCAATTAAACCACCGACAATGTGGCCAGTTAAACTTGCTGATTGGCGTTCGCGTTTATCTACTTTTATAAGTGCGGAAATGCGTAATCCTGATGATGATACGTTAAAAAGGGTTCTTGAAAAAATTTGGAAAGACAAAGGTATCATCGTTGATAATGCGATTTTAGAGTATTTATCACGGCGAATTGATCGTAATTTTCCTGCAATATGCCAATGGGCAAATAAAATTGATACACTATCAGCTCAACAGCGGCGCTCTATTACCATTAGTATGTTGCATCATCTTTTTGCAGCATGAATGTAGAAATAGTTGTTCCTTCTATCCTTAATAGTACGCTTACCTATATATGGCCTTTTAATGTCTTGCCGCAAGTTGGTCAGCTTGTAGAAGTTCCTTTAAAAAATAGCACGACAACTGGTATTATTTGGTCATTGGACCAGAAAGTTATAGATTTTAAACATCAACTTAAAACAGTTTCTAGTTCTTATCCTCTGATTCTTCCAGTGAACTTCATTTGCTTTTTAAAAAAGTTCGCAGACTATACATTGACACCTCTTGGCGTACTTACTAAGCACGTTTTACCGAAACAAATAATATGCAAAGAAACTTATTCCTTTAAAGCCTATCACTTTATGGTGGCTGAATTAACCTCAGAGCAATGCTTTGCAAAAAATGCTCTTCTCGATCAAATTGATACTTTTAATGTGAGTTTATTAGATGGAGTTACAGGAAGTGGTAAAACAGAGATATACCTGGAAGTGGCAGCAGAAGTCTATAAAAGCAAAAAACAAGTTCTTATTCTACTGCCAGAGATTTCATTGACCGCCCAATTTTGTCAACGCCTTACGGAGCGATTTGGAGACAAGCCATTAGTTTGGCATTCTCAAATTACTCCCAAACAAAGGAATTTTATTTGGCATCGAGTGCTTAGCGGTGAGCCTTGCATTATTCTGGGGGCTCGTTCGGCATTGTTTTTACCTTTTAGTCGGCTGGGATTGCTGATAATAGACGAAGAACATGATGCGTCTTATAAGCAAGAAGAAGTAATAATTTATAATGCCCGCGATATGGCTATTTTGCGTGCTAAAGAAGAAAATATACAAGCAATTTTAGTTTCTGCAACTCCAAGTCTTGAAACAATTCATAATGTGGCGCAGAAGAAATATAAACATATTCAGGTGACCAATCGGTTCTACAAAGCTTCTCTTCCAGAAGTTAAGATTTTGTCGATGCGTGCTTTAAAAAAAGAAGAGAGAACTTCTCAGTGGATTCATCCTTCTCTTTTCCAGGAAATACAAAATCGCCTTCTAAAAAAAGAGCAAAGTTTATTATTTCTAAATAGGCGAGGATATGCGCCTTTAACTATTTGTAGTAATTGCGGCTTTAAAATTATTTGTACTGCTTGCGATGTCGCATTGGTTCAGCATAAAAATCAACCACGGCTTCATTGTCATTACTGTGATTATACTCAGCCTATTCCTGAAGCATGCCCGCAATGTTTGCAATCAGATCTTACTCCTTGTGGGCCTGGAGTGGAAAGGCTAAGCGAAGAGTTAGTTAGGTTATTACCTGAAGCTAAAGTCTTGAGTGTAACAAGTGATTTGGTAAATACACCCAAACGTACTCAAGAGATGGTTAATAAAATACAGAATAATGAGATTGATGTCGTTGTTGCAACACAAATGTTGAGCAAAGGGTATCATTTTTCTAATATTACATTGGTGGGAGTAATTGATGCTGATATGGGTCTTAATGGACCTGATTTGAGATGCGCTGAGAGAACATATCAGCAATTACATCAGGTGGCAGGTAGATGCGGAAGAGAACACAAGGCAGGAGTTGTTTATTTGCAAACCTATGAGCCTGAACATTTAGTTATTAAAGCTGTAGCTCATTGGGATCGAGAAAGTTTTATTGATTTTGAATTGGATGATCGTGAGCATCATTATATGCCACCATTTGGGCGATTAACTTCATTATTAATTAGTGGAGGCAACAATTTGGAGACGACAAAATTCTGTCGACAGCTTCTAAAAGCCGCTCCAATTCATGGCCAGGTAACTGTTATGGGGCCGGTTCCGGCACCTTTTTCAAAGTTAAAAAATCAATTTAGATGGAGATTTTTGCTAAAATATCCGAGGGATTTCTCTATTCAAGTTTTTATAAAATTTTGGCTAGAGCAGGTCAAAAAACCTTATAATATAAGGCTCATTATAGATATTGATCCGCAATCATTTCACTAATTATTTTTTTGCTCTAGGGTGGGCTGATTTATATGTATTCATCATGCTCATCTCGTCTATTTGTGTATAAATTTGAGTTGAAGAAAGTGACGAATGACCCAATAGTTCTTGTATTCCTCTTAAGTCATGAGAAGACTGCATTAAATGAGTGGCGCAACTATGTCGTAAAGCATGAGGGGTTAAGGATTCAGGCATTCCTGTAGATCTTCTAAAATCTCGTAATATTTTTTGTACAACAGCTGCCTGAAGGCGCTTTCCCTTTTCGCCAAAAAAGATAGGTGATTCTGGGTGAGATAAGAATGGCTGCTCTTTTAAATATAATAATATTTTTTCTTTAGTTGAAGAATCTATAGGCACTTGACGAACCTTGGATCTTTTCCCTATTACCGTTATGAATTGAGTGTTAGATAGTGATTTCTGATTGAGGCTTAACGCTTCACTGATACGTATTCCAGTAAAATACAGAAGTTGAATCAATGCTTGATTTCGTAGCCCGACCCAGGGGGAGTGACTCATATTATGAATTGTATCGGTTATCAGAAGTGCTTGATCAATACTAATGGGTCGAGGTAAGGTCTTTTGAAGTTTAGGTGAGCGCACATGAAAAAAAGCGTGATCATTTAAAATATTTTGCTCTAGAAGAAATTCAGAGAAATTTTTTAATCCAGCCAAACCTCTTGTTGAAGATCTTGTATTTATACCCTTTTTGCGTCGAAAAAGTAACCAAGCACGAATGTCTCGAGATTTAAGAGATTTAAAATTTTCAAGATTGAGTTGTTGATTATTGTAATCTTCAAAAAAATTTTTAAAATCAAATAAATCTTGGGTATAGGCCTTAATGGTATGAGGGGAGTGATTAAGAGTATTTAATTTTTGCTGCCATTGATGAATAAGTGCTTCTAAATTCATTAATTTTTAAAACCTTTTTTTTACGATAAATCTAGCACGATTAATTTAATCTATCATTGTCAGAACGTTTTGAAGAGATATTACTTGCAAAAGGAATTGTGACTCCTGATCAACTTCATATTGCTTTAATTGAGCAAGAAAAGCAAAAAGATCAATTAGGAGATATACTTATAGATTTGAAGTTTGTTGCTCCATCAGTAGTTGGGAACTTGATGAGCCAGGTTTCAGGATATGATTATATTGATTTGCTTACATTTCCAATAGAGAATGAATTGATTGCTCAATTTGGCAAAGAGTTTTGCGAAAGATATCAAGTGATACCTTTTTCTTTAAATGAATCTTTGCATGTAGCAATGTTGGATCCTGAAAATGTTATGATTCAAGATCTTGTAAAAAAAAGGTCTCGAGAGCTTTTAAAAAATAATGCGGCTTGGACTTTTCATTATACAAATAAGATTTCCTTAATGCAGGCGTTAAAGCAAACATATCAAACATCTAAAAATGTTGCTGATGCTACATTTGAGAAGTTTTTTGTAAATATACTTAATGAAGCTTTTTCTAGAAATGCTTCTGATATCGATTTTGTGCCTCTTGAAAAAATGGTGTTGGTGAAATTTCGCATATATGGAGAGCTGGAAATTTACCAACACATTGAGAAAGTTATTTTTGATAAAATTCTTGTACGCTTTAAAATTTTATCTCACCTGGATATTACTGAACGTCGCAGGCCTCAATCTGGTGGGTGTATTTTAACAATTCATGACACTCAAGTTGATTGCCGAGTTTCTTTTCATCCCTGCTTGTGGAGGGAAAGTTTAGTGGTTAGGCTTTTATCAACAAACAGAGATGTGCTGATTTTAGATAATTTAGGGTTTTCTAAAAAGCAGGCGCAAGTTTTACGTAATCTTGTTAAAAATCCTTCAGGCTTATTTCTAATCTGTGGACCAACCGGATCTGGAAAAACAACAACATTACATGCTCTCATCCAGTTATATGATCATGTTAAGAAGAATATTATGACCTTAGAGCAGCCAATTGAGTATAGGGTCGATGGTATAAGGCAGACGGAAATAAAAGAGGGTGGAGTTTTAGATTTTGCGGAGGGGGTCCGATCTATGTTGAGACATGATCCAGATATTTTATTAATCGGGGAGATAAGGGATGAGAATACGGCTAAGATAGCATTGCGAGCTTCTATGACTGGACATCTGGTACTGGCGACGCTGCATGCAAGCTGTCCATTTACAGTACCTGCTCGTTTGATTGATTTAGGTATTTCTCCTAGCTTACTGAGCGGTCAAATTCTAGCTGTCTTAAACCAAGAGTTAATATCTTTTGAAAATAAAAGAAAGGCCATAGGGCAGGTAGTCATTTTTACAGATGAAATGCATAATATTGTTAGTCAGGGTGGTGATAGAGTAAAACTCCGTGATTTGCATATGCGCTCAACAGGGAAAAGCACTAAAGTGCTTAGCTCAGAGTAAAAATCTCATACCCAGTAGAAGTTACGCCTACAGTATGTTCCCATTGTGCTGATAAAGACATATCACGCGTTACGGCGGTCCATCCATCATCCAGGATTTTAATGGCGAATTTTCCCGCGTTAATCATTGGTTCAATGGTAAAAAACATTCCTTGTTTGAGTTCTAGTCCATGGCCAGCTTTTCCATAATGTACAACGCTCGGATTGCTATGGAAAACTCTTCCTATACCATGACCGCAAAAATCACGTACGACAGAAAAGCCATTTGATTCGGCGTGTTTTTGAATAACATGACCAATATCTCCAAGCGTTGCGCCGGGTTTTACTGTTTCGATTCCACGCATCATAGCTTCATATGTTACATCTACCAATTTACGTCCGCGGACTCCTACTTTACCAATGCAGAACATACGGCTTGTATCACCATGCCAACCGTCTAAGAGGACAGTTACATCTATATTGATGATATCTCCATCCCTAAGTTTCTTTTGTCCTGGTATGCCATGGCAAACTACGTGATTAATTGATGTGCATATAGATTTAGGATATCGTCTATAGCCTAGAGGAGCAGGTTTTGCATTGTGCTGAATGATATAATCATGACAAAGTTTATCAAGCTCTTCTGTTGATATGCCTTCTTTAACAAAAGGGGCGATATAATCAAGTGTCTGAGATGCAAGTTTCCCAGCTTTACGCATAGCTTGGAAATCAGCTTCACTATGAATAACAATATGCTCGTCTTCATGTTCATCATGATCATGCTGGCAGTGTTCGCTGTGCACGTGGTGATATTGATTAATCATAAATACCCCTGTCAAAAAAATAGGGGCTTTCGCCCCCTAATTATTACACAAAGAAAAAACTAACGAGAGTAGAATTCGATTACAAGATGTGGCTCCATTTGCACAGGATATGGAACATCTGCAAGCTTTGGTCCTCTAACGAATTTTCCTTTTAATACCTTTTGATCAACTTCCATATAGTCAGGAATATCACGTTCTGCTAGTGCAGCAGCAGCCAGAACATTTACATTTTCTTTCATGCTGCTCATAACTGAAATCTCATCGCCATCTTTTACAAGATAAGAAGGAATATTAACGCGTTGACCGTTAACAGCTATATGACCATGATTTACTATTTGTCTCGCTGCAAAAACTGTTGAAACAAACTTCATGCGGTAAACAACAGCATCCAAACGACGTTCTAACAGTTCAATTAGATTTTCAGAAGTATCTCCACGGCGACGAATAGCTTCTTGGTAGAAACGTCGGAACTGACGTTCGCTAATATTTCCGTAATATCCTTTTAGTTTTTGCTTCGCTCTAAGCTGCACTCCATAATCAGAAGGCTTGCTGCGTTGTTGGCCGTGTTGACCAGGTCCATAATTACGCGCATTAAATGGGCTTTTTGCTCTTCCCCATAAATTAACGCCCAATCTACGATCAATTTTATGTTTGGCGGAAACTCGCTTAGTCATCTAGGTTCCAAATCCTTGTAAGTAACAATTATCAAAAGTATTCATTTTTAGCCTGAAATAAAGAAGTTTGTCAATAAAAACCTCAGAACGGGAGTTTTAATCCTGGGATATTTAATCCTCCAGTTATGCTTGACATTTCCTTATTTATGCTCTCTTCAGCTTTATTTTTCGCGTCATTAAATGAGGCAATAATTAGGTCTTCTAGCATTTCAACATCATCTATATTAACGATAGAAGGATCAATTTTTAAGCGCAATAATTGTCCTTTTCCATTAACGGTAGCAACGACCATTCCACCGCCTGCACTGCCTTCTTGAGTAATTGATTCGCTCTTTTCTTGAATTTCCTGCATTTTCTGTTGCATTTGTTGTGCTTGCTTGAAAATCTGATTCATATTTTTCATAAATTCTCCTAATTTATAGTCATCTTTGCATCTGGGAAAATCTGTAATATCTCTTGAATTAGTGGATGTTCCTGTGCTTGTTGTCGGAAAGTTTCTCTCTCAATTGCTCGTGCTTGAACTATTGTTGGGGTGCTATTGTCTTGCACAACTTCAATTTTCCACGATTGCTTGGTAATACGTTCACATGCTGTTTTTAAAAGGGTTGCGAAATTTTTAGGAGCTCGCACACCAAGACTACACGTTAAGCTACCGGGGCTATATGAAACTAAATGAACATCATGCAATATATGTCCATGGAGTAGGCCTTCCTTAGCCTGCAAAAGTAATTCGGCCATTGCTTCAAATGTTTGAGGTAGAGCAGCCATGGTGTTGCTTGGAGATGTATTTTGCGGGTTTTTATTATCAATTGTTGTTGGGGGTGTTTTTAAAATATCTTTCACAAAAATTAAACGCATTAGCGCGATGTCTAATGTTTGGCATGGTTGGGGGCTATTCTTAATTTCTTCATAAGATTTTTGCATCAAATCCCAACACTGTAGTAGGACGCTGATGGGCAATAAAGCAGCTAAATGTTTGCCTTTTTCTCTGTCAATTTCTGGCCAAGCAACATCATTTATTATGGATGGAACACTTTTTAGACAAATAATCCAATACAAAATATTTATAAGATCTTGAGCAATCAACAATGGATCGCCGCTGTTTTCATAAAGCATATGTAAATTTTTGAGGGACTCCTCAAGCTTTCCCTGAAAAAGTAGATCAAGAATATCAAATAATTTATCTCGGTTACTAAGACCTAACATAGACTGCACAATTTCTGTTGAAATAGAGTTGTCTCCGCTCAACATGATTGCTTGATCTAATAAGCTTAAAGCATCTCTCATGGATCCATCAGCAGCTCTTGCGATAGTTACTAGTGCATCTTGTTCTGCTGTTATATTTTCGTTTTTCAAAATATTTTCTAAATGGTTGGCGATAGTCGAGGACTGCATTGTTGCCAAATCAAATCGCATGCACCTGGAAATTATTGTGTCGGGGATTTTTTTAATTTCTGTCGTTGCTAGAACAAACTTCACATGGAGTGGTGGCTCTTCCAGAGTTTTTAAAAGAGCATTAAATGCTGATTTTGACAACATATGTACTTCGTCAATGATAAAAATTTTATAGCGTCCTTGAACAGCTTTATATTGCGATGATTCTGTTAATTCCCGCATATCATCTACGCCGGTATGACTTGCTGCATCTATTTCAATCACGTCCATATGACGATCTGCGAGAATTCCTTGGCAAGATAAACAAGTATCACAAGGAATAATTTGTGGCTGGGTAAGATCTCCATTTGCACCAAGACAATTTAAGCTTTTTGCAATAATACGAGCGGTTGTTGTTTTTCCAACTCCTCGAATTCCATGCAGCAAAATAGCGTGAGGTATGGTATTCTGGGTGAAGGAATTTTTTAGGCTTTGTACTAAATTGTCTTGCCCTATTAACTGATCAAGGTTTTGAGGGCGGTATTTACGAGCTAAAACACGATATGACATAATTTTCCTTAAAATTGAAGGCTGCGCTGACCCAAACTCTGATCGTTACGGCTGCTTTCTTCCGAACCTGACCGAGTTAGCGAAGAATTTGTCCAGGCAACCTTCACATGAAAAATATCATGGTTTTTTAAAAATTGGAATGAAATTAATATGAAATGCTCAGGCTCAAATATTTTTTGGTGTTCATGCTAATTAGTATTGCCATAGCCTGCTCATTTATATCATTCTCTCATTCATTATAAGTCACCAAAATAAGAAAAAAGGTCTTTTTCGCATCCAAATTTTACTCGCTACCTTAGCGGCGCCAAAAGCTTGGGGATAAAAATATAACGACAGTTAATAATTCAAGCCTACCTAGGATCATTCCGATCATTAAAAATATTTTTGATGCTAATGGAATGGATCCTAAATTCCCCATAGGGCCTAGTATTTTTCCTATCCCCATTCCAATATTACTAACGCTTGCGACGGCTCCAGATAAGGAATTAATAAAATTGAGCCCCGTTAGCGATAATAAAACTGCTAGTACAGCTATTGTTACCAAATATAGACCAACGAAAGAAAAAACAGAAGCGACCAAATGATCTGAAATTTTCTGCCCCTGATATATAGGAATAAAAACCCCATGTGGTCGTCTTAATTGTTTAAGGTGATTTCGTATAAAGGTGCCTATGATCTAAAATCGGAAAATTTTTATACCACCCGCTGTTGAGCCTGTACTTCCTCCAATAAACGACATTAAGAAAACTAAAGTAATGACAGCAGGCCCGCAATCCATATAGTTAAATAATACAAAGCCTGTGGTTGTAAGAGTGGAGATAGCAATAAAACATCCGATGCGTATGCTCTCAAGGAGAGCTTTCCCCTGAAAAGCAATATAAAGAGTGAATGTTAAGCATGATATGCCAATCGCTGTTAGATATCCTTTAAGTTGTTTATCTCGAATAACACTTTCATAGTCTCCTTGCCATAAACGGATGTATAGCATTAATGTGCTCCCACCTATTATCATCAGCATCATCAAAATAAATTCAATTGCTGGATTGTCAAAAACGATAAGGCCAGTATTTTTTGTTGAAAGTCCCCCAGTTGAAATTGCAGAAGCTGCGTGACAAAATGCGTCAAAGATTTCCATTCCGCAAAAATTCAAACTTATGCACCCCAGAATTGTAAATAATGAATAGGCGTATAATATACCAGCTGCAATCTGAGAGACTCTGGGTAGAATTTTTTCAGAACGATCTGAAAATTCACTCCTGAATAACTGCATTCCCCCAATGCGAAGCACCGGAAAGATGGTGATTGCCATAACAATAATCCCGATACCACCAAGCCATTGTAAAATAGCTCTCCATAATATTAGGCATCTGGGAATAGACTCTATGTTTTCTAGTGTTATAAAGCCTGTTGTGGTTAAAGCAGAAACGGATTCGAATAAAGCATTAGTAAATGTATAATCAGAAGAAAGCCAATAAAAAGGTAATCCTGAGAAAAAGCTACACGCAATCCAAGACATGAACGTTAGTAAAAATGCTTCCCGGATACCTAGTTTAATTTGAGTTTTTTGATAATTCGTGAGGGCTAATAATATTCCTATGCTGCATGTAATAAAAAATGGGATTAGAAAAAATTGCCAACTGTTTCCTTCTTGGAATATTAGCTCATAGGCTAGAGGAATTAGCATGATTCCAGAAACACAGGCAATCAAAGCGCCGATAACAAAGAATATTGATCGCCAATCTATCATTATCTTATTCTTTCTTGCGTGTGGTAATTTTGATGCTAAAAATCATGCGAAATGATGAGAGTAATGCTTTTGAGAAAATCGCCAAATAAAGCTTGGCGGTAAATTTCTCCACACCGATGCTATGCGTCTTTGCACTAACTCCCCATTCATAAATTCTATCGGGGAGCTTGGCAGAGAAGAAACATGCAGAATAACTCCCGTTTCAGGATTAAGGATATTTAGCATTGATTGAATAATGCGTTCTCGTTCTTCTTCTTCCATATAGGCTAGGGGGAGAATTGATATTACGTAGTCAACTTTTTTAACCCAAGAAGAAGGGATAAGCTCTGTTAATGATTTGGCGTTCCCTTGAATAATATGGGGCTGATCTAAATCATAGTTATCTTTTAGAGTGCGTTTTAAAAATTCAACGAATGCTTTATTAGACTCAATCATTGCTAGCAGATCACTACTGACTCCTTTTTCTAAAAGCGCTCGAGATAATCTACCGGTAGTTGCGCCAATTTCAACAATTATTGTTTTATTCGTTATATCGAGCTGATTGACGATCAAATGGGCTAATTTTGAAGATGTTGGTATGAAAGTCTCTAGCTGAGAAGGATATTGTAACCACTGTTTGAATAATAATCGATTTTCCTCCGGGATTAGCGATTTTAAAGTTGTACTGTTTAAAAGACTAGTCATAATAGGAAATTGAAAATAACTAGGCTTATTTTAGCTGTATTAATAAGAGATCGCAAATGTCTATACAAATTTTCAACATGATGCATCCATTTATAAAAATCTCTAGCTTTACCCCTATAAATATCTTTTTAGGACGAAACAATGAATTAGCAGTATGTGGGCCCAATGGTTGTGGAAAAACAACATTTCTAAAACTTTTATTAAAGGAACAACATCCGGTTAGAGGGCATATAAATATCCAGGAAAACTTAGCTTATTTGGGTGTGAAAAATGGGTTGAAGCCTCAATTAACGCTTAGTCAGCAACTGCCATTTTTTATGCCAGATCCTGGCGATTTTCCTTGGCCTGAATTTTTGAAGAGAAAATATCAGGATCTATCCAAAGGTCAACAGCGTTTGGTAGCTTTGTGGATAGCGCTGCATGGCTCAAAAATACTTGTATTATTGGATGAGCCATTCATGCATTTAGATGTTCAAAATTTTTTATTAGCATGTGGTTGGATAACGACTCAGTTAAGTCGAGGGAAAATCATTATTTTAACGCATCATAACCCCACAGAGTTACAAACTATATATCCTTTGCAAGTACTTGATTTGAATGTTACTTAATGCGGCTGATAAAATCAGCGAGGTATGTTATTAATATTTTTAAAGATGTCTAAGAGACCAGTTATAATGACTTGTTTTCTAAAAACAGAGAAGAAGAGAGAACTTCATCTCTAAAACCAAATGCTCTTAAATTTTTTATGCGCAATGGATAAAGAATGCCATCGAGATGGTCAACTTCATGTTGCACTATTCGTGCGTGTAGATGTGACGCTTCACAAACATGATGATTGCCTTCAATATCTATATATTGATATTTGATATGAGTGTACCTAGACACCTGCCCCATCATTTCAGGTACTGATAGGCATGCTTCCCACTCAAAATTCTGTTCTTCACTTAATGGTTCGTAGCTTGGATTAAGAAGTATACGTCTAGGAATAGCTATGCCATCTGTTTTATAACGGGGATGCTCTGCAGGGACTTCAAAAACGACAATCCTTTTTAGTATGCCTATTTGAGGTGCAGCAATTCCGATATTTCCTATATGCTGGGTTGCATTGTTCATAAGTTTAAGAATTTGCTTCACTAAAGGGGTATCGGTGGAAAGACCAACTTTTTCAGAGGTTTTGTATAAAATTGAATCACCGAATTTTAGAAGTTTGGGATGGACTGTATTAAAAGGCGTCATATCTTTAACTTATCCAACTGCTAATATTAATGATATTATGCTGAACTGAAATCTATGTTCAAGAGGGGGGGAAAGAAGATGAGGCAGCTTTGTTGGATGAAGTTTTTAAGAAAGTGTTGGCTTGCATAATCAGGTCATTCATGATTTCAGTGGTGGGCTGGATCTTTGTTACCATGCCCACACTTTGTCCAGCCATCAGAGAGCCATTCTCAATATCGCCGTCGATAGCGGCGCGTTTTAAAGCTCCTGCCCAATAGTGCTCAATTTTCAACTGTGCTTCTTTTAGGTCAGTTGCTCCGTTATCATATTCTTTAATAACTCTGGCTTGAACTTCCAAGAAATCTTTTGTTGCTTTATTAGTTAAAGCGCGTACAGGGATGACTGGGAATCTTTGATCTAGTTGTAGAGAAACGACAGCATCTCGTGCTTGAGCTCTGATAAAGGCTTGTTTAAAATTTTCATGAGCTGGTGATTCTTCGGCGCAAACGAAACGAGTTCCTAATTGACAGCCACTTGCTCCCATTTGCAAATAAGAGACTATAGCCTCTCCTCGTCCTATGCCTCCTGCTACAAATACTGGAACTTCACGGATTTCAGGCAAAATTTCTTGTGCTAGGACACTGGTGGAAACAGGCCCAATATGCCCTCCTGCTTCGCTCCCTTCAATAATTATTGCGTCTGTTCCCATTTTGATAAGTTTTTTTGCTATAGCTAATGCTGGCGCAAATCCAATAACTGAGCATCCATGAGTTTTTATTCTTGAAAAGCTGGAAGTGTTGGGCAATCCTCCTGCTAGGACTACGTGACTAATTTTATGCTGCCCGCACACATCAATCATTTCATCTAATCTTGGGTGCATGGTGATAAGATTTACCCCAAAAGGTTTCTTTGTAAGGAGCTTGGTTTTATCAATTTCTTCAGAAAGTATGTTTGGTGGCATTGCGCCACTTGCTAGTACACCGAATCCTCCTGAGTTTGAAATGGCTGCGACTAATTGATGGTTAGATACCCATGTCATTGCACCGCCCAAAATGGCATATCTCGTTCCTAAGAAATCGCTGCCTCTTTTAAATAATGATTCAATAGAGAGAGAATTAAGTGTCATTTAAGCTGCTCTTTGCGGAGAACATTGATCGAGGCAAAATGCTTTGTGAAGAGACATCAGAGCAAGTTGCAAGGATTGCTGATTTATAATAAGGGACATTTTTATTTCTGATGAGTAAATCATGTGAATATTTATGTTTTCATCGGCAAGAGTTTTACATATTAAAGCTGGGATATCCATGTTGCTTCGAAGACCAATACCTACAACTGTAAGTTTAGCAACATTGTTATCAACTAAAATATCTGAAAAACCAAGAGTGCCCTTAAAGCTATTCATTATTTCGCAAAAGCGCTCGATATCGTTGCGATTTATCATTCCTTCTAAGTCACAAGAATTTTCACAAGTATGTGATTGGATAATCATGTCAAGAAGGATATCAGCTTTATTCATTATAGCGTAAAGCTGTGCAGCAATACCAGGCTGATTCTTTAGATTTCTTAGAGTAATTTTAGCTTCTTGTAAGCTGTGCACAATACCAGTGACATTTTTTTTGTTTACAGTGACTTCATCCGCAACAATTTCGGTGCCCTGCGGACAGTCTTCGAGACTAGAGAGTATTCTCAACTTAACATTATGTTTCATTGCCATTTCTACAGAACGTGCTTGTAGAACTTTTGCCCCCGCTGCAGCCATCTCAAACATTTCATTGTAACTTAGAGTATCTTGACGGCGTGCATCTGGAATTAATCTTGGGTCAGCAGTATATATACCATCCACATCAGTATAAATATCACATCGATCTGCTTTCAATGCTACAGCCATGGCAACTGCTGTAGTATCAGAGCCGCCGCGTCCAATGGTTGTGATCATGTTTTCTTTATTAAGCCCTTGAAACCCTGCAATAACAGGGACTTCCCCGCTTTTGATGCTTTGCCAGACTTTATCTGGATTAATGTGCTGAATGCGCGCATTTGTCGCGATTGAATCTGTGTGAATAGGTATTTGCCATGCTAAAAACGATCGTGCTTTTATGCCGATCTTTTTCAGTGCTAACGCAAGTAATCCTGCTGTAACTTGTTCTCCTGCGCTAGCTACGACATCATGTTCCATAGTTTGCTCTTGGGGGCATAAGGCTTGGGAATAACTGACTAATTGATCGGTAATACCAGCCATTGCAGACACAACTGCAACGACTTGGTTTCCATTTGATGTTTCTTGGTGAATAACTCTTGCTGCATGTTCTAGTCGTGCTAAATTTGCAACTGATGTCCCGCCAAATTTTAAAACGTAAAGTGCCATGATTTGAATATGGTATTTTAGATGGTAAATATCAAGAGAATAAGTAATTTTTTAGTAAAAAATTAAGTTTAAGGAAAAAGTACTTCAAAATGTCGCAGCATAGTTTTTTTGATCAGTTATCTGAACAATGGTGGTCTGAATCTGGTGCTTTTGCATTATTACATTCGATGAATTCCGCTAGAATTCAATTTATTAAGAATTTATCTGAGAAATATTTTCTTAAAAATGGACTTGAAAATCTTAACATTCTCGATGTTGGATGTGGTGGAGGTATCGCTTGCGAATCCCTTGCAAGATTAGGTGCAGAAGTGACAGGTATAGACGTGGTAGAGCGATCTATTTTAGTTGCGCGCACTCATGCGGTTGAGCAAGGTTTAAGCATTAAGTATGAATGTGTAGATTTACTTCATGTAAAGAGCACATACGATATAATTGCCTGTTTGGAAGTGGTTGAGCATGTGAATGATTTAGAAATTTTTCTAGTTGGTCTGATGGAAAGAGTTAATAAGGGGGGCATTATTGTATTATCAACTTTAAATCGTACGATTTTTTCTTATTTGATTGGTATTCTGGGCGCCGAGTATATTGCGGCGAAAGTGCCGGTAGGGACGCATAATTGGAATAATTTTGTTGAGCCATCTGAGCTGGTCGCTTTAATGGAAAGTCATGGGATGGCAACTCTTGAATTAAAAGGTCTTAATTATTCTATCTTAAAAGATCTCTGGCATTTGGGGGAGGATCTAAGTATGAATTATTTGGCTGCCTTCAGAAAATCGCCGTTAAATTAAAGAAGGCTGATGAATTGGTAAATGAAAAATTACCTGCGTTCCTTCATTAATTTTTGACGTAATGTATACTTGTCCCTGGTGCAGCTCAATCAATCTTTTGACTAGAGGTAGGCCTAATCCTACTCCTTTTTTTGCCATATGTAAGTTTGAACCATTCTCGAACATATCAAAGATTTTTTGTTGATCGGTTGTGCTAATGCCGACACCACTGTCTGAGACACATAAGCCAAGCATATCTGGCTGATCTTCTACATTGAATGCAATAATTGTAATTTTTCCGCCGGGTAAAGTGAATTTTAATGCTTTACTTAATAGATTAAACATCACATGCTTCAGTCTTTTTTCATCTCCATTAAATGTGTTTATTTTTGTATTATTGACTACAGATAGCTCTATGCCTTGATCATAAGCATGATTTTTTATAAGTGCAGCGCATGATTCTAGAAAACGATCTAGTTCAATTTCATGATAATGTAAAACGAGTTTTCCTGCTTCTATGCTTGCTAAGTCAATCATGTCGCTGATTAACTGCATGAGTTTCTGACTGGATTCAGAGATTCCTTGACAGTAGTCTAGTTGCCTTTCGTTCAGAGGTCCAAAATACTGGTTTTTTAATATATCAATAAAACCGGTTATGGTATTCAACGGCGCTCTTAACTCATATGAAACATGTGAAATAAAATCTGTTTTAAATCTATCTGCTTGTTCTAAAGCTTCATTACGTTCTCTAATCGTCTGTTCAAATTTCCATCTATCCGAAATATCGATAAAGCTGAATAAATGTGAGCCGTCAGGTAGCGGAATATAAGCGATTTGAATTTTTTGCCCCCCTAAAGAATCAATGAGTTCTGTGAAAGGATGTCTGTTTTCACAAAGCTCATAAACATGCATTTCCCAATAATTATATGATTCTTCAAATAATAAGGGTTTAGCGGCTTGCAATATGTCCGTGACATGAATGCCTGTTTTTTTCTGCTCTTCAGTAAGCTTTAATAATTCGCAAAAGGCTTTATTGCAGAGTCGTAACCGAAGATCACTTCCTACTACGGCAAGGCCTTCATGTAAGTTATCAATAGTTTCCTTTTGAACTGCAAGGAGGGTGTTGTATCCACGTTCTAAAGCCAACTTGTCTGTAATATCTTCAAAAATCAATAAAATACCCCCTAAAGCGTGGGGAGATAGCGTCATTTTTAGAAAAGTACCGTCAGGTTGATGATGGATTTCATGGATTGGCTCAAAAATGGTATTGAATAAAGCATTACGCTTTTCTTTATGTTTTGGAAAATCATTAACTTCTTGCATTTTTCTACGTTTACGTAAATCATCGAGTACTTCGCTAAATCGTGGCCTGCTATACAAAAATGCTTCCTGAAATTGAAAAATTTTGAGATAAGCTGAATTGAAATATTGAAGTCGAGTGTCTGCACCATAAATTGCGATTGGATTAGAAAGATTTTCTAAAATTTCGCGTTGTGCTTGATCATGACGCTGACGATCACTTTCCCACAATTCTAATTCTGTGATATCTTGAGCAAAGCCAATGCTTCCTTTCTGGGGTATTGGAATTTCTCTAATTTCAAGTAGCCTGCGTTGACCATCTATCACAGCATGTTGTTTGGTTATGGTCTGTTGTGTGTTATTCTTATATGATTGAGGAGATTTTTTTATTAATTCAAGGCTTTCGGCTATAACTCTAGAAGAAGATGTTCCAAGTGCTTTGGCGTAAAAATTGTTGCAGTGCCGAATACGACCTTGTGCATCTCTGAACCAAATGGCAATCGGAATGCTTTCGACATATTGTCTTAACATCTCTAATTCTTGTTCAAATTCTGTAAATTGTTTTTGCTGTCGACGTAAGTCGTTGGATGTGACAGTAATATCTTGCAGACTTAGGATGATCATCTGCTTGGTAACATGATCTTTGACAGGAAGTATATGCTGATAATGTTCGAAACCAATCAGCATGCCATTCACAATCAATTCCTTCTCAATTGGATGATCAATTGTGAGTTGGAGGCTAAATTCTCCCCCGTATGCGTACAAGTGTTGTAGAGCCCGCTGAAATTGACTTAAAGAGGATTGGCCGAATAATCGAAAAATATCTTGCAAATTAAACGGCTGTTGATTATCTATTCCTAATAATTGTAGAAAATTTTGAGAAGTAGTTACTTGGTCTTCTTCTGCGTACCAGCTGCACCAAGCAAAAGGTAAGTGATGTATTAATATTCTATAAGCAGCTAGCTTTTCTTCAGCTTTTTGTTTATGAAAACGGATACGCTTATAGCAAATGCCTAGGGATACTAGGGCAATAAAAAGAACAAAAATGACAAATATTAATTCAGTCAAAATTATAAGCCCCTCTATTTTAATTTTAATCTGATATTTGCTTTTTTGCCAAGGGGTGAGCACAGTGTTTAGTTAAAAAAATAATTGATAAAAAATAGATTGCCTTTTCAATTAAGAATAACTATATGTGTAACATACTTAAATAATAAACAGGTTATGTATGACTGAATCAACATCACAATTGGATATGCTAAATATTACAGCAGATATAGTGTGTGCTTATGTTAGTAATCATTCTGTAGATATTGCTGAGATCCAGGGAATTATGCAGAAAGTACATAATGCAGTACAAGACTTGATGCGCCAAGGTCATGGTTTTCGTAAGTCTGGCCCGCTTGTTCCAGCAGTTCCGATAGAAGAGTCTATAAAAGATGATTACATAATTTGCTTGGAAGACGGTAAAAAACTTCAGATGTTAAAAAGGCATTTGAATACGGTTTATAAAATGAGCGTTGATGAATATAGAGAGCGTTGGGGCTTAGCTCCTGATTATCCTGTTGTTGCTCCTAACTATGCGCGACGTCGCAGCCAAATTGCTAAAAATACTGGACTTGGTCAGACTGGACGTCGTAAGCGCGTACAGTTCGTAGATCAATCGAAAGGTATGGTTAGTCAGATCGCTGCTGTTTCCAAATAATTAGGGCATGAGCGCTAATTTGCAAAAATTATATGTAAAAAATTACGGCTGTCAGATGAACGTTTATGACGGGCAGAAGATGGCTGATTTGCTTAAAGTGCATGGGTATACGATTACTGAATATCCGGAAGATGCTGATGTAGCTATTCTCAATACTTGCCATATTAGAGAAAAAGCTGAACATAAAGTCTTTTCTGACCTCGGGCGACTTTCTACTATAAAAGAAAAACAAAAAAAAATAAATCAAGACAGCGATATGATTATTGTTGTGGGTGGATGCGTAGGCCAAGCTGAAGGTGAAGAAATAACACGTCAGGCTCCAGAAGTGGATATGGTATTTGGTCCGCAGAGCTATCATAGACTACCGGAGATGTTGGCTCAAATTAAACAGAAATCAAAAGGTAAAAGAAGTAAGATAGTTGATACAGAGTTTCCAACAATTAGTAAATTTGATTCTTTGCCAGTTGCATATGAGACTCCCGTGAGCGCTTTTCTTTCTGTGCAGGAAGGGTGTGATAAATTTTGTCATTTTTGTGTTGTGCCTTATACGCGTGGCGCGGAGTATTCAAGGCCCGCTAATCAAATCATAGAAGAAGCAGAGCATTTAATAAGATTAGGCGCCAAAGAAATTACTTTGCTTGGTCAGAATGTGAACGCATATCATGGAGAAGGATTGAACGGAAAAGAATGGACTCTAGGGCGCTTAATCTATGCTTTAGCTGAATTAAATGGTTTAAAGCGGATCCGTTATACAACATCACATCCACTTGATATGCATAATGATTTATATGAAGCTCATAGAGATATCGAGCAGTTAATGCCATTCTTACATCTTCCTATTCAATCAGGTAGCGATCGTATTCTTGATATGATGAATAGAAAGCATAAGATATCTGACTATTTAAAGATTATTGAAAAGCTACGCAATTCTCGTGCTGATATAGAGTTTTCATCAGATTTTATTGTAGGTTATCCAGGGGAAACAGACAATGATTACCAACATACTCTGGAGTTAATAAAAAAAGTGGGTTATATCCAGGCTTACTCTTTTAAGTATAGTCCGCGGCCCGGCACGCCTGCAAGTATTTTGGAAGCTCAGATTCCTGAGGATATAAAAACAAATCGACTTGCTCAATTGCAAAATTTATTAAATGAGCAACAGCTAATGTTTAATAAATCTAAAGAAGGAAAAACATTAGAAGTTTTATTCGACAGGCAAGGTAAATTGCAAGGGCAAATAGTAGGCAAGACTGCATACATGCAGTCGGTTACATTAGATGGGGATTCTTCATTATTTGGTAACTTTTTAATGATTAAAATAAAACATGGATATAGAAATAGCTTAAGTGGAGAATGTGTTTGAGCAATCAAGCTACCACACAATACTTAGAATTTTCAGATAATAGTTTTTTTTCTCAACTTGTGGGGCCAGGTGATATAAATATTGCTTCTTTGGAGAATCGTTTTGGAGTAGTAATCTCGGCTCGAGGAAATCATCTTTCGATAAGTGGCACTGAAGCAGACGTAGAATGCGCAAAGAATACACTACAGTATTTATACGCTCAACTATCAAAAGGACAAAAAATTGATTCTTCACTTCTTGAAGAAGCTGTTCAGATTGTAAGTAGCGCAATTAGCTTTCAACAAAATGAAGCGTATGCGCCAAATGGAAAAATTAGCATTGCCACAAAGCGAAAAATAATTTTTCCAAGATCTATTAATCAGGGCGAATATCTGGCTGCAATGCAGAGTAAAGATATGATTTTTGGAATCGGGCCCGCAGGAACAGGTAAGACTTATTTGGCCGTTGCGGTTGGAGTATCTATGCTTGTGGCAGGAAAAATAGATAAAATTATATTAACACGTCCTGCTGTTGAAGCACGGGAAAAGCTAGGGTTTTTGCCTGGAGATATGCGTGAAAAAGTTGATCCATATCTAAGGCCGCTTTATGATGCGATGCACGACATGTTACCAGCCGATCAGGTGGAGAGAAGACTTGCAAATGGAGAAATCGAAGTGGCTCCTCTGGCATTTATGAGAGGACGCACTCTTTCCAATGCTTTTGTAATATTAGATGAAGCGCAAAACACAACTCCTGTGCAGATGAAAATGTTTTTAACAAGGCTTGGTTATAATGCTCGTATGGTAATAACAGGTGATTTATCACAAATTGATTTGCCGTTTGGGATAGAATCTGGATTAAAACAAGCGGTTAGAATTTTAAAGAATGTTCAAGATATAGCATTCATTGTTTTTGATGAAAAGGACGTGGTGCGTCACCCCATAGTTTCTAAAATTGTGGCTGCTTACGATAAAGAAATAAAATGATTTTTAATGAAAATATAATAGATGTTCTTATAGCAGATGATCGTTGGCTAAAATGGCATACGCAGCAGCAATGGCAAAATTTAATACAAAGAATTAGTGAAAAAACCTTGAATGAAGTAAAAATTTTTTCAAAAGTCGAAATAAGTATTTTGTTAACAAATAATACTGAAATTCACGATCTAAATTTAAAATATCGAGGTAAAGATAAGCCGACCAATGTGCTATCATTTCCGAATTTAAATCAAGAAGAATTAAATGATGTAGATAAAGACCGAGAGTTCCCGGTTATGCTTGGTGATGTAGTATTGGCATTTGAAACATTGCTTGATGAAGCTACGCAAGCAAAAAAAAACTTTTTAGATCACTTTAATCATTTAATTGTACATGGTATGTTGCATCTACTAGGATATGATCATGAGCATGATGCGGAAGAAGAAAAAATGCAAAAAAAGGAAATAAAAATCTTGCAGCACTTCAGTATTAATAATCCTTATTAATAATCATGGCAATAAAAGATCTAATAAAATTTTTCCGAAAATCTGAGCCCGAGACTCTTCGAGGGACAATCGAAGAGCTAATTGAGGAGAGTGAAGAAGAAGAGCCATCTATTGAATCGGGTGAGCGTGCTCTTTTAGAGAATGTTTTAAATTTACGTGATTTAACAGCTCAAGATGTGATGATCCCGCGAGCGGATATTATTTCTTTTTCAATCACTGGCGATGCAGAAGAAATGCTTCAGTTGATGGTTAAGCATAGCTTAAGCTTCCTACCAGTTTGCAGTGACACTTTAGATCACATAGTAGGTGTTATCCATATAAAAGATGTATTAGCCTGGATTCAAAATGGGAGGCAAACATCAATAAAGCATTTAGTAAAGGACGTGCTATTCATTCCTCCGTCAATGCGTGCCCTAGATTTATTAGTCCAAATGAGGGAGTCTGCTTCTCGGATAGCCTTTGTTGTTGATGAGTATGGCGGTATAGATGGGCTTGTGACTTTTTCAAACGTGATTAGTGAAGTGATTGGGGATATCCAAGATGCTGAAGAACAAGACTCAAAGCAGATTGAAATTAAATCCGATGGAACGGTAATAGCAGATGGGTGGGTCCCTTTAGAAGAATTGCAGGAAGTTCTTGGCAGTTTTCCAATGTTAAGTGTGGATGATGATGACATTGATACTATAGGCGGCCTGGTAGTTTTTTTGGCTGGGCGCGTGCCTGTGCGCGGTGAAATCATTTGCCACCCTGCAGGGGGTGAATTTGAGGTTTTAGAGGCTGATCCAAGGAGAATTCGACGACTGAAAATGCGGCCCTAGTTTTTTATGCTTTTTTAATGTTAGTGATGAGCGTTTTTAATAAAGTGGTAAGAATGGGGGGCGATTGCCTTAGGGCTTCAAGTAATTTATCTCCATCTATATTAATGATTGTTGTTGGCTCAAGAGCGGTAACAGTCGCAGCTCTGGGAGATTTATCTATAATTGCCATTTCCCCAAATATTTGACCAGTTTCCAAAAAGCCGAGAACAATTTTTTTTCCATCAGGTCCATTCTTCCAAATTTCAACCAAGCCCTTTTCTATGATGCATATATGGCTTCCTGGCTGTCCTTCTTCTACAATTATTTCACCTGTATTGTATACATGCCGATTTTGAATTTCACTCATTGATAAATGATATTTTTTGAATAGCTGAGTACATAATAACTAAAAAAAGTTAATCCTTTATAAATCTTCAATCAGTGCCGTTTTTAAAGCAGTATGCCAAACTAAAATTGCACAGAGCTGATGCGCTAACGCAAAACCAAGAGGAACTTTTAGCAATAAGGTTATAATTCCAAATGCTATTTGGGTAGTTATAACAATCACCAGCTTTTTATAGGCTAAATAGTTTTTTAACCATAGAAGGATTGTGTATGATAAGGTAAGAAGAGCTAAAAATCGGTGCATCCACTGTACCATTGAAGCGTTTGTAATAAAATTTTTCCATAAAGGTTTTTGATGAGACCATTCGCTGGGTATCCAAAGTCCTTCCATAAGAGGGAATGTGTTATAAATTAGCCCGGCTTTTAAGCCAGCTAGACTTGATCCATAAAAAATTGTGCAGCCGATTAAAGTTAATAAAAGAATATTTCTAGGTGAAATTTTTTTGAAAGATCGTCCTTCTTCCTTCCACAATAAAATTAAGAGTATGGAAAATATAAAGAATGCCATAATGAGATGCAGGCTTAAGTGAAGATGGCCGACAAAAGGATTTTCTTTTAAGCCACTTTTTACCATCCACCAGCCGATAATTCCTTGCATAATACCAAGGAAAAAAGTTATTAAAATATTCCTTTTCATTGATTTGTTTTTTGTGTTTTGAATGGTGAATAAAAAGAGGAGAAGTAAAAAAACAAAACATTTCCCAAGAAGGCGGTGGGCATATTCACATAAATAAATCTTCTTAAATCCATCAAGTGTCATATGCTTATTAATATATGTATACTCTGGTGTTTTTTTATATAAGTTAAATTGTTCTATCCAATTCTTTTCAGTAATAGGGGGTAATAGATGAAATGGTTTCCACTCAGTAATAGAAAGACCAGAATTGGTGAGACGTGTTACTCCTCCAACAGTAATCATTAAGATAACTGCAATAACCAAAGACTTTAACCAAGTAGAAGGCATCATATGAGCATTTATTTTTTAATGATATGAATTATGCATTATCTAATGATCATATTAACTTTGAATCAATCTAAATCTGATGTACACTGCAAAAAAAAGTCGTATTAAGGTCATTGTGATAATTATAGCTCCTCTTTTTCATGTTTTATATGACATTATAGGTTTATACAAGCTTGGATTAGCCATTTATATTATTTTAGGATGGCTTGAGGCTTTTGATGTGGTAAATAAATACAATAAAGTAATTTATAGCGTACATAATTTCTTGCAAAGCATTATTGAACCAGCATTAGATCCTATTCGTCGAATTATACCAACTGTTGGTGGATGGGATTTGTCTCCTATGGCTTTGTTTTTCATTATCTATTTTTTTCAAGGAATACTCTTGGAAATTTTAAAAAAATTCCCATCTTAGAGTAAAGTGGAGGAATAATAATGTTAAAACTATTTACGCCTGCAAAAGCCCCTTCATATCGTCAAGAAAGAGTGGCGGAGGAAATTCGCTTTTTGCTAAGTCAACAGTTGCAAAAAGATTGCTTGCCTATTGAATATGCTGAGGGTGGTGATTTATTAAAACCCTCAGTTCCTATTACAATCACAGCTTTAGATGTTTCGCCAGATTTGAGGCATGCTCAAATTGGCATTATGCCTTTAGGGGGAATAGAGCAAGAATTAGCTATACAGTTTATGGATGCTAATGCATGGCATTTACGTAAATTTCTGGCGAAGCAGTTGAAAATCAGAGTTACGCCAACGTTGTGTTTTTATCTAGACAATCGTTTTGAGCAAGCTGCAAAAATTGATTCCCTAATCATGAAATCAAAAAACACTCAAAAGAACTAAGAGAATTAACGGTTCAGCTTTAAAGAATTAAACTTCTTTTTTAGAATCTTATTCATGATTAGTGCAAATGCACCGTTGCCTGCAACATTACTGGCTGTCATGAGAGAGTCTTGCAATATGTATAATGTCGCAACAAGGCTACATAATTCAGAAGAAAGACCCAGATACTCCTCAACAATAGGTAGTAAAATGATCATTCCTCCTCCAGGAATGCCGCTTCCTGAAAACTTAGTAATAATATAGGCTCCCACATATGCTAAAAATGCTGAGAATCCTGGCAGAGGATGACCTGACATAACAAGTAAAGCAAGCGAAGTTAAAGTAATGTTAATCCCGTCACCAACCATATGTATATTAGCGGTTGCAGGCACAATAAAGTTGGTGAGTCTAGAATCCTGAATATTACTTTCTGCGCATTTTAATGTTATTGGTAACGTTGCAGCACTGGACATGGTACTAAATCCTGTAAGCCATGCTGGTAACATATTATGTATAGCTTTTAATGTTTCTTTTATGTTTCCATTGCAGCCAACTACGTACCAAAAAAATAAGTAAGCATGAATAATAATAAGACTTAAAAAAAATACAGGAGCATATGCTGTGGCAAGAGTGCCTAACTCTCCTTCAAAACCGATTTTTAGAACAAACCCAAAAACATACAAGGGTAAGAATGGTATAAAAGTTATATTTAAAGCTTTGGTTGTCCAACTTTTAAGATTTAGAACAACTTTTGAAATAAATCCTAAAAAAGCTGAATATCCTAGAAAATTGCATAGTAGACTAACAAAGCCAAGTAGCAGGCCGCATAGCATTGCTTTGTCCGCCGTTAAAATCATAGGGATGGGCAAGCGCCATAAAGATTCAACTGTATTAGGGTTTTGAATGGTTTCAAAATTAATAGGGCTTAAAAGATCTACTAAACTAAAAGCGGCGCCATATGCAGTTAACACATTAATAATGTTTGAGATAATTACTAAACTAAAAATAGAAAAAATTAAAAAAATTGCTTGCCCCTGTAAACTTAATATTGCAGAGCATAAATAGCTAAACACAACAAATGGTATCAATAGTAAGAGAACATCTTTCAGTGCCGTGCTTATGGTATAAAAAATACTTACAAGATTGCTATCTAAACAGCTGGATAAAATAAATGCTAAAATTACTGAAATAGCTAGTCGTATTGGTAAGCTAATCATACTATCACTCAATAAATCACGATAATTATGCTAGCATATAGCATTAAATAATTCCAGCGCGCAGGCAGTCGTGAATATGTAAAAGTCCAATAGGCTTTTGATCAGCACCTATAAATAAGCTAGTAATGGATTTTTCTTGCATAATAGCTAGCGCTTCTGCCATAAGAATATCCGCTGAAATTACAATTGGATTTGGATTCATCACATCTTCGACTTTTTCAGTGAGTAGGCCTTCGTGCATATGTCGTCGTAAGTCGCCATCTGTGATTATGCCTTCTAAAAGTCCTTGATTGTTGATAATAGCAATGCATCCGAAACCGAAATAGCTTATTTTAATGAGGCATTCATTCATTAATGTGCCCTTAGCAAGAATAGGCAAGCGATCGCCAGTATGCATAAAATCTCCCACTCTTGAGAGCTGTTTTCCAAGATTTCCGCCGGGATGAAAAGTTCGAAAATCTGTTGTGCTGAAATTACGAATGCGAAGGGTCGCAATAGCAAGAGCGTCACCAAGGGCGAGCATAATTGTCGTAGATGTTGTTGGTGCCAATCCCATAGGGCATGCCTCTGACACCATGGGATAACATAAAGTAACGTCCGCCACACTTGCTAAGTTACTATTTTCTTTTGCGGTGATCGCAACTAATGGAATATGAAAGCGCCTGCTATAATCAAGCAATGATTTCAATTCAGCTGTTTCGCCGCTATGAGATAATAATAAAAGTCTATCTTGAGGTGTGATCATCCCCAAATCACCGTGGCTAGCTTCTGCTGGGTGTACGAAAAATGCAGGCTGCCCGACGCTTGAAAAGGTGGCGGCAATTTTTCGTGCTATATGCCCACTTTTGCCAATACCACTAACAATGATGTGGTTGTTTTTCTCAGATAAAAGTCTTACAGCTGTAACAAAATTTTCATCAAGACTGTTTGATAAGTATGATAAAGCTTCAGCTTCTGCTGTAATAGCTTCCCGTCCTGCTGTTAGAATTTTATGTGCTTCTGTTGACTCTGTCATGACTTTCTATTTTATTCCTCAATTTTATAAGCCATAATGTCACCTTTTTGCCCGAATAATAAGTCCAACTCTGCCCTGAAAGGTAGATACTCAAAACTAGCATTTGCTAGATGGTGACGATTTTCACGGGTCAGCATAGCATCAAGTTTTATCTTTAAACTATGCAAATGTATTACATCAGTGGCAGCATAACGTATTTGCTCTTTACTTAATAAAGTATTACCCCAGTCGCTAGTTTGCTCTTGTTTTGAGATTTCAAGTCCTAGTAAGTCTTTGCACAAGTCTTTTAATCCATGCTTATTTGTAAAAGTACGTACCAAATGAGAAACAATTTTTGTGCAGTAAATATTCTTTATTCTGCATTGAAATGAGTACTGTAAGATGCCTACATCAAATCGTGCAAAATGAAAAATCTTTTGAGTGTCGCTTGTTAATAAGCGTTTCAAATTTGGAGATTTCGAGAAATTAGCCTCAGGAAATTGAATAAGGTGAACGTTGATGCCATCAAAAGTTAATTGAACTAGACACAGTCGATCGCGATGCTGATTTAATCCCATAGCCTCTGTGTCAATAGCTACTGTTTGACTAAATATTAAATCATCAGGTAAATCATATTCGTGAATAAATGTCTTCATCTAGTTAAAAGCATTTCTAAAAGTGAACGGCTCATAATAGCTGGTTATCTATGAATATTTCAAACCATATTTGAAAAGGGTTTATAGTCCATGTTAAAAATGCACATTCTAAATTTCTGTTGATAGTTTGATGGCAGTCTTTGTGATGGTTTTTATTACTTTTTCTAAAATATTGAATTTAGCTATTTCTCGGCCGCCCGCTCTTTCAGCTATTTCTTTGTGCTCATCTTCTTCATTTTTAAACTTCTCAATAATTTCTATTAAAGAATTATTTTCAGAAGATTGGATTAATGAATCAATTTGATTTTGATAATGAGTAACAATTATTTCTTCAATAGCTATTGTGGAAGCGTGCGCTGCCTTTTTTCCCATCAAAGCAGTGATGGCTCCTATATTATAACTCAGAATATGCCAGAAAGGTTGAAAGATTGTAGGTTTGACTTTATGTTCAATCATAAGTTGCGTGAATGCTTTAAGATGTATTTTCTCTTGATTAGCCATTTTCACAAGTTCTAGATCATCGCCAAGAATTCTTCTCATGCCTTTATATACTTGCTTAGCTCCAAGCTCTCCTGCATGATTTACTCGCAATATGGATTCTATTTCTCTCGAATTTTCCATTCTCTCCACACCATGGTAATAGTTGCTAATGAAAATGCTAGAGAAGTCCACCAACTAGCAGGAAGCCCGAATAAATACCAGCTTATTTTGTCGCATCTGGGGATTTTCTGGTTTTTCATTTGTTCGTTGAGAGATTTTAACATTTCTATAGGGTTAGTTGAGGGGAGTTCTATATTTGTTAAGCAAGACTTAGGCATTGCCCACCATTTCTGCTCAACTCCAATGTGAAATATACTCAAGGTAACTCCGCCGAAAGCAATGAAGCATAATATGCAGGTAAAAAATTTTCTATCATATCCTGAAATAACAATCCCCAGAGCCAAAATGGCAACAGCCATCATAATATATCGTTGATGATAGCAAAGGCTGCAAGGTACAATATTAAACAAATATTGCGCAATGAGGCTAATGCTTAAAAGGCTGAAAAAATAGATAGCAACAAACCAATAAAAATATCTGGAATTTCTAAGGAAAATTTTTATCAACTTAAACACTTCACGATTATAAAGCCTGCTACAATTATACCAAGGCAAACAAGAAGTGCCACTGTTAAATATTTTTCAATGTATTGTTTTGCTAGAGGGCCAAAAAAATATAAGATTCCAGAAAGTAAGTAAAATCGAAAGGCTCTAGCGATGACAGATGCAATAAGAAATTGGGTAATATCAAAATGTGCTACACCGCTTGCAATCGTAACAAGTTTAAATGGAATAGGCGTTAATCCTTTTAAAGATATAATCCAAAAACCATAATTTTGAAAATCATTTTGAAATCTCTCAAATGCATTATGTAATCCATAAGTTTCAATAATTAAATCTCCGATAGTCGAAAATAAATAATAACCAATAGCATAACCCAATATTCCCCCTAAAACTGAGGCTATTGTTGCGCCTAAGGCTAATCTCCATGCAAGCACACGATTTGCTAATATCATCGGAATAAGCATTAGATCAGGCGGCAAAGGAAAAAAGGAACTTTCCGCGAATGATACTAAATACATGATATATTTGGCACGTTTAGTGTTGGCTGCTTTAAGGCACCAGTCATACATGCGGTGCAAAATATTTTGTTGTTTCTCAATAATATTATTCATTACTTTTTACAAAAAATTTCAACTATGGACTTTTATAGCACAACAAATCAAACTTGCACGTGTTATTAAGGGAGATGTTATGTGTGGAATTATAGGTGTTTTGTCAAAAGATTCTGTTTCAGAACGTATATTTGATGGACTATCTAGGCTAGAATATCGCGGTTATGATTCTGCCGGTATAGCAACGATACATGATAATTCTATCCATAAAAGGCGTTCGGAAGGCAAGCTTCAATCGTTAAAAAGCATTTTAGAAAAAGATCCTATTCAGGGTTACACAGGTATAGGACATACTCGCTGGGCAACTCATGGGTCGCCGACCTATCATAATGCGCATCCCCATACCACTGATCGAGTAGCTGTTGTTCATAATGGTATTATCGAAAATTATCAAACCCTAAAAGATAATTTAATACAAAATGGAGTCGTTTTTAGTAGCGAAACGGATACAGAAGTTGTTGTGCACTTAATCGACCAAGAGTTACGAAATGGAAAGACGCCAGAGCTTGCAGTGCAAAAAACACTTTCTCAGTTAGAAGGAGCCTTTGCTTTAGCAATTGTTTTTTCACAGGATCCTAAAATTTTGATCGGAGCAAGACGAGGAAGCCCTCTGGTTGTTGGTATTGATGAAAATAATTTATTCTTGGGTTCAGACGCTTGGGCTTTGGCTCCGTGGACTCAAAAAATATGTTATTTAGAGGAAGATGACGTCGTTGTAATGAAAAACGATGAAGTCAATTTCAGCTACACTATTTTTAGTGGAGAAGGAAAAATAGTAAGCCGTCCACTCAAACATCTTAATTTAGCAACTGGAGCAGCTAGCAAAGGTGTTTATAGTCATTTCATGCTGAAAGAGATTTTTGAGCAACCACAGACATTAAGTGATACGTTTTTAGCATTGATTGATGAAAAAACATTTGAAACGCGTATTGAGTTACCTATTGATTTTACTAAGCACCATTCACGCATATTGTTAGTTGCTTGTGGTTCTTCTTATTATGCGTCATTGACTGCAAAATATTGGTTTGAGAAATATGCACGAATTCCTTGTGAAGTAGAATTGGCTTCAGAATTTCGTTATCGCGATCCAGTATTAACTGAAAATGATATATGTATATTTGTTTCCCAATCAGGTGAAACAAGTGATACTTTGGCAGCACTTAATTTGGCTAAGGCTAAGAATTGCTCAACTCTTGCTATTGTGAATGTCCCCGAAAGTTCTATGGCGAGGGCCGCCGATTATTGTATTTTAACTTTAGCGGGACCGGAAATTGGGGTTGCTTCTACAAAAGCTTTTACAGCTCAGTTGGCTGTCTTATGTGTATTAGGATTGAAAATTGCTGAACAGAGAGCTTGTCTTGATAAGCAAAATTTATTTGAGTATTTCAAAGAATTGTTACATTTGCCAAAGCTTGTGACACATGTTCTTCAAGATGTTTCGGTCTTTGATGCGCTGGGTCAAAGATTGTCCATGGCTAGTGATATTTTATTTATTGGCAGAGGAACTAATTATCCAGTTGCATTGGAAGGTGCACTAAAATTAAAAGAAATATCATACATACATGCGGAGGCTTATGCTGCAGGTGAACTAAAACACGGACCAATTGCTTTAGTTGATAAAACAATACCTCTTATTGCCATCTCTCCAAACGATAATTGGTTCGAAAAGACCTCTTCAAATATTCAGGAAGTTGCTTCGCGAGGTGCTCCTATTATTATGTTAACAAATGACTTGGAGTTTACTTTGGATTGTCGAGATTTTTGCAAAATTTTGTTACCAAAGACTGGGTCACTAAATAACTGTTTTATCTATACTGTCGCTATGCAATGTATTGCTTATTATACGGCGTTACATAAAGGTACTGATGTAGACCAACCGAGGAATCTTGCTAAATCAGTAACAGTTGAGTAAAAGTAATTGATTATTGAGAGTTATTATCAAGAAAAGATTTCAGCAGTAAGCTAAAATCTTTTTTTACATGAGAATCAAAAGATTCTAGCATCTTGTTTGCTTCTTTTGCATATTCTTGTGCAACTTTAATTGATTGGTTGAAAGAATCTAAGTTATTAAGGCGGTTTTTTATGGCATTAAAAGAGTTATAATTTTCTTTATTTTCTCCAAAATATTTATGCCATATATGTTTATTTGGGTCAGCATTATAGCCCAGCAAGACAGGGAGCGTGACTTTGCCTTCTCGAAAATCTTCTCCTGTTTCTTTTCCTCTGTTTTTGTGAGTATAGTCAAATATATCATCTAGTATTTGATATGCTAGTCCAAAGTTTTTTCCAAATTTGTACAGAAAATCAGCTTTATTTTCGTCTGCTTCGCTGGAGAGTGACCCTGTTTGACATGCTGCGGCAAAAAGTGTTGCTGTTTTATATTCTATAATTTTTAAGTATTCCTCAGTGCTTAGTTCTAAAGAGCACGAGCATCTCAGTTGAGCTATTTCTCCTCTACTAATTGTTGTAGATGCCTTTGCCAAAATTTCTAAGAATCTGATATTGTCTGTTTTTACAATCAGCTCGAAAGCACGAGCAAAAAGAAAATCTCCCACAAGAATACTTGTTTTGTTACCCCACAGAGTATTTGCTGTTTTTTTACCTCGGCGCAAATTTGATTCATCGATAACATCGTCATGAAGAAGTGTTGCAAGGTGTATTAATTCTATTGCTGCCGCTATTTTATGGCTGTTTTTTGTTATTCCGCCGCTTAGATCGGCAGATGCTAGGCATAATAATGGCCTTAATCGCTTTCCTCCAGCCGATAAAAGTGCTTGAGAGATTTTTTCTATTAAAGGTTCTGTGGTGTTAATGTATTCAAAAATTAATTGATTTACAATTTTTAAATCATTCTCATATGTATTATGCAGATGCGAAAGAGGATCAAATTCAACTTGGGGCTTTTTTAGCAAATTATTCTATCCAATTGGCTATACAATCTATTATAATTTAGCCTGTTTAGTTGGCCCCGGATAGCATTTTGTGCAAGAGTTTTTAAAAGAAGAAGATAATAAGGCGCATACAGAGGATTCTCTTTTGAACGGTAAAGTTATTGTAAGACAGCCAGAGAAAGGTTACAGATTTTCTATTGATTCTGTATTGCTGGCGGCAGCTGTTTCTGTGGATAATGGGGAAAATATTTTAGATGTTGGTGCTGGAGTTGGCGTTGCTGGTTTATGTCTGGCTTATCGTTTTGAGCATTTAAGGGTGGTAGGAATTGAGTGTCAAAGAAATTTAGTACGTTTGGCAACAGACAATATATTGCTTAACTCTTTTAGAGATCGCGTTGAAATTTTATATGGAGACCTGCAAAATCCTCCTCCTCGCTTGGCTGCTGGGAGTTATAGCCAAGTGATCTCAAACCCTCCTTATTTTGACATTTCTCAAGGTCGTGCTTCTCCTTATTATTCAAAAGCAATTAGTAATCATACGGGATCATCTACTATGGAAATATGGATTAAATTTTGTCTTTTGATGTTAAAACCCCTTGGAAAGATTACATTTATTTATCGAGCGGACATGCTAGATTATCTTCTAAGTTTGTTTTACGGAAAAGTGGGGCAGATTAATGTTCTTCCATTGTGGTCGTCAAAAGATCAGCCAGCTAAGAGGGTAATTATTCAAGGTATAAAAGGAATGAAGGGAGGATTAAATCTTTTAAAAGGGATATCCATGCATAATCAAGATGGCTCTTTTTCAGATGAAGCGAACGCGATTTTACGAGATGGTCAGCCTATTTCTTTTTGTAATGGAGGCTTACATGGTGTGTATTAGTTACGTGTGGGTTGTTGCTGGTTTGATGGCAGTTATTTTCTTTTTTCTTTGGAAAAAGGTAGGAATAAGAGATATTCCAGGTCAAAGATCTTCGCATGTGAGGTCTACTCCAACAGCTGCTGGTGTTTGTGTGGGTTTTATATTTTTGATTTTTTTCTTTTTAGCCGGAAATCAACAAATAGAGCTGGAAGTTATTTCATCTTCATCATTAGCAGGATTTGTAATTCTTATCCTTGTTGGGTTTATAGATGATTGGAAAGAATTAAATTATAAAATAAGATTGCTTAGTCATATGATTTCTGTTGGCTTAGTGCTAACACAACATAATTTAAACATAGGTGATTATTGCGTATGGTTTTTTGTAGGGGTTGGCTTAATAAATGCATGTAATTTTCTAGACGGATTGAACGGGCTTCTAGCTAGTCAATGGCTTTTAACCGTGGGATTTTTGTTATGCTCATTTGGTTCATTCAATAGTATTTTTTGGATTCTATGGGTTGTGATTCTTGTTTACTTATTTTTTAATTTTCCAAAAGCAAGAATATTTATAGGTGATACAGGTAGCACAATTTTAGGTTTTTCCTATTTTATTGTTATTTTTTCCCTAGCTTTTAGGCCTCATGGATTGCCTAGTTTTATCATTGCTAATGATAGTTTTTTGATCTTTTCTTTATTTCCTCTAGCTCACGTATGGGCTGATATAATATTCACCATAATAAGGAGATCAATTGATAAGCGTTCTATAGTGAATTCTTTTGGTGATTATGGGTTTCATTATCAGGCAAAATTTTTTAAAAGCCATACAATTGTTTCGCTTATTTATTTAGGATTTAATTTGCTTTTAACTTATTTCTCAGCTTTTTTATTCAATAATCATCATTATATGTTTGCTGTGTGCTTTTTGTATATCGTGCTACAAATTCTATATTGGATGTTCGTTTACAATTTATCAAAAAAATATCTTTGATTTTATTTCAATCATTTTGTGTATAGAATTAAAAAATAAAGTTGTGAAAATTAAAAAATGAACTTCTTAGAGATTAGTTGTTTGTTCTTATCGCTTCCTTTCTTTGGGGCAATCTTTTCATATATAAAAGCTTACAACGACTATCGGTCTGGGATCTGGTTTTGTATATGTTCTGTTTTTTTAAGTTTTATTGCGAGCTGCTGTATTTTTTGCAACTTTATAAGCACACAACTTGTTGAGACTATTTATCTTTTTACGTGGATAAAATCTGGAACCATTAAAATTGATTGGGGATTTTTTTTGGATCCTCTTAGTATTTTGATGGTAATGATCATTACATTTATTTCTTCTCTCATTCATGTTTATTCGATGGAATATATGAGAGAAGATCCTAATAAAATGCTTTTCTTTGGTCATCTTAATTTTTTTACTTTTAGGATGATATTTTTAGTAACAGCTCCAAATATGCTGCAGCTTTTTTGTGGATGGGAAGGCATTAGCTTTATTTCTTATCTATTGATTGGCTATTGGCACAATAAGCCTGCGGCAGTTACAGCATCTATTAAGGCCTTTTCGATCAACAGAATTAGCGATGTTGGATTAATACTAGCCATAGGATCTATTTTTTCTCTCTTTCATACACTTGATTTTGAAAGCCTTTTTATGTTTTTGAAAAAATCAGAATATCTGCCGGATGCTATGTGGTTAAATATTATTTGCCTATTTTTATTTTTTGCGGCAATGGGTAAATCTGCGCAATTTGGCTTGCATGTCTGGTTACCTAATGCAATAGAGGCTCCTACTCCAGTTTCAGCGTTGCTACACTCAGCTACAATGGTTACAGCTGGAGTTTTTTTGGTTATACGTTTCAGTTCCTTATTTGAATTAGCATTTCTCGCAAAACAAGTAATGATGTTTGTGGGGGCGTTGACAGGATTGGTTGCTGGCCTGATTGCATTAACTCAAAATGACATCAAAAAAATCATTGCTTACTCAACTTCTAGTCAACTCGGGTTGATGTTTATGGCTTGTGCCGTGGATGCATACGCAGTCGCCTTTTTTTATCTATGCGTGCACGCTTTTGTCAAAGCGTTAATATTTCTGTGTGCTGGAAGTATCATTCATGCGATGTCACACGAACAAAATATAATGAAAATGGGAGGTTTGAAAACACACTTGCGTTTCAGTTATTATGCTATGCTTGCAGGGGTATTGGCTCTTATAGGATTTCCTTTGACTGCTGGTTTTTATTCAAAAGAATGCATTGCGTCATCAATTTACTTTGCTACAATTCCCTTTTCAAGTTTTTATTTTAGTATTTTTTTAATTTTGGTTTTTGTTACAGGATTGTACGCTTGGAGAATTTTCTTTGTAGTATTTTATGGGAAAGTTAAGGCAGGAGACCAGGTGATAGCCCATATTCAAAAGATAAGAAAGGTGATGCAATACCCAATAGATTTATTAATTCTTTGTGCTGTATGTATGGGATATATAGGTTTTGAGCTATTTGTAAAACAATCTTTTGGTTTTTCTTGGGGTGACAGCATTGTTGTCAGAATGCCCGAATATATTCCTTTGTGGATGAAATTATGCATGTTTATAGTGGGTTTACTGGCTTTTACAATTTCGTATTTTGCTTGTAATTTAAATAATCGTAAACTGTCGACTTTTTTGGAAAAATTTTCAAAAATCTATGAAACTCTAAAAAATGGATTATATCTAGAGGAGTTATACTCTCAGAAAATTATCTTTCCACTTTTAAGGCTTGGAAGTTCTTTTTATCAAATAGGAGATAGGAAAATAATAGATAAATTTGGGCCTGAAGGTGTGCCTAAATTAGTATTTAAGGCAAGTGAATATCTAAAGAAATTACAGACGGGATACTTACCTCATTATGTGTTTATAGCTATTTTTGGTGTAGTGCTAATTTTAACTTCATGCATAGCAATACGTATATTTCCAAAAATTGCTTCAGAATTTTTATTTGCGGTTGGACATTTGTGAAAATACCGATTTTATCTTTAATGACATTATTGCCGCTTCTGGCAGCATTCGTTTGTGTATTGGTGAGAAAACAAAATAGTGAAAATGCAAGAAGAATTGCAGGCTTTGCTAGCTGTATTAATTTATTTTTAGCTGTTGGTTTATGGATTTTTTTTGACGAACACAACTCTGATTTTCAATTCTATGAAAGTCATTCATGGGTAAAAAATGCAAGTATTGACTTTCAATTGGGCGTGGACGGGATATCATTATTTTTTATAATTCTATCTGCCTTGTTATCAACATTGATGATTTTTGGAACTTGGTATTCTGTTAAGGAGCGTCTGCGAGAATATTCTATATTCTGCTTAGTATTGCAAACATTTATGATTGGCTGCTTTGCAGCAACAAATTTATTTTTGTTTTATATTTTTTTTGAAGGTGTGCTTATTCCTATGTTTTTGATTATAGGAATATGGGGTGGAGATAAAAGAATTTATGCAACGTTAAAATTCTTTCTTTACACGTTTTTTGGCTCTGTTTTTATGCTATTGGCCATTTTGAAGATTTATACAGAATTTCAAACACTAAATTTTATTGATTTACAGAATTTTCATATTGGTTTCAATTTGCAAATACTATTATTCCTGGGTTTTGCTTTTTCTTTTATGATAAAGACTCCTATATGGCCCTTACATACATGGCTGTCAGATGCGCACGTCGAAGCTCCATCTGGAGGCTCTGTTCTTTTAGCAGGAATTCTGTTGAAAATGGGTGGATACGGTTTTATACGCTTTTGTCTGAGCCTTTTTCCGGAAGCTAGTCAGTTTTTTGCTCCATATATAATATTTCTAAGTGTAATAGGAATCATTTGGGCTTCATTGATTGCATTTGCACAATCAGATATCAAAAGGTTAATAGCTTATTCTTCCATAGCTCATATGGGAATCGTAATTCTTGGAATTTTTTCTTTTAGAATCAACGCACTCGTAGGTTCTGTTGTTCAGATGATTAGTCATGGACTTGTTTCGTCTGCACTCTTTTTTAGTGTAGGCATGTTATATGATCGTTTCCATACGCGTGAAATCAATAATTTTGGAGGCATTCTAAAAATAATGCCAAATTTTGGGGTTATGTTTATAATTTTTATATTTGCTTCTATCGGTTTGCCTTTTACTTCCGGTTTCGTTGGTGAAATATTAATACTTATTGATAGCTTTTCGGTTAGGCCTATAGCTACTTTCTTTGCTTGCTTTGGAATGGTTTTTGGGGCTGCGTACATGTTAACTCTTGTGGGTAAGTTGCTATATGGAAAGCTTTCTACGGAGTTGGGCCTTGATTCCAGGTTAGATATAGACGATTATTCATTGCATTTAAGTTTGAAACCTTTAGAAAAGTTTGTGTTAATAATTTTATCAGTTATTATTCTCGTGCTTGGTGTTTATACAAAGCCATTGATGGTGCCTATTAGAAAAGCAATACTGAAACATAGCTTAATAAAAAGTGAAGTTTCCGGAGGTGTGAATAGCGTTTATGCTGGATAGTGTTTTAAAATCTATTTCGGCAGTGACCGAATTCATTCTTTCGATAAGTACTCTTATCTCATTATTTTGGGGGACTATAAAGCAAAAAAAAATAGATAGAAATATGGCTGCTACCGCTATAGTTTCTTTGATATTGTTATGTATTTTATTGTTTTTATCTGGGAAATCTGAACAATTTTTTTGGAATAGCCTTTTTATACATACGTCGTTCTCTGTGCATTCAAAAATCATCTTATATTGCTATTCTGCAGTTGCTCTCTTTTTCCTTTTTTCTTTTTTGGCTGAATATAAAATTAAGCAATTTGAGTGGATTTTTATTGCTATATTTGTTGTTATTGGTGGTTCTGTTGCTCTTTCTTCTAATCATTTTTTGACATTATTCATTGGATTAGAAATGAGCCATTTAAGCCAGTATATTTTAGTAAATGCAGATAGAGATGCTTCCAATACTAATGAGGCAACTATTAAATTTTTTACAATTAATTTAATTAGTACTGGGCTTATGCTTTTTGGTGTTAGCCTTATTTATGGTTTTACAGGCACTGGATTTTTTAACACGGTCTATTATTTTTTTGAGAGTTATAGCAGCAATTTTGAATACGCTGGTGCAATAGTCGGAATGATGTTTGTGCTGATGGGTATATGCTTTAAATTGCCAATTTTCCCTTTCCATGCATGGATTCAGGATTTGTATCAGGTATCTGCCTTACCAATTATTTTATTTATTGCTTCTATTCCAAAAATTATCACTGTCTTTAGCTTGTTGCACCTTTTAACGTATCCCTTTCATGGAGCTTTTATTTGTTGGCGATATCTATTAATTGGGCTTGCTATTTTTTCTATGATTTGGGGATCTTTGATGGCGTTGCGTCAGCAAAATTTGAGAAGAATGTTTGCTTGCAGCACTGTTAGTGACATGGGTTTTTTATTAATCGGACCTTCAATGGGAGGTGATTTTGGTTTAAGTTCTGCTATTACTTACATTATTTTTTATACATTGAATATACTAGGAGTTTTTTCACTACTTATTGTTTTTGAAAAGAACTGCCATCGTTTAAATGATATACGAGATCTTTCGGGGATAATTAAGGAAATGCCCCTATTAAGCGGTATATTTTGCTTTTTAATTCTATCGTTTGCTGGAATACCTCCATTCCCAGGATTTTTTGCGAAAATATATATTTTAGAAAGCGCTATCAACAGATCTGCCTATTTTATAGCAATATTATCGGTTTTAATAACTGTTATAAATGCAGGATATTATTTGAATGTTCTGAAATTTTTTGTTTTAAAGTCTTCAGCTCTTAAAATTAATAAATTTACTTTATCTGAAAAATATTTCGTGAAAGTCATGATAGTGTTAATTATTATAGCTTTATGTGGAATGGTTATATTTCCACTTAAATTGTTAGAAATTGTTCAGTCTATTGCTGTTTCAATCTTGTTCTAATGATCGAAAGTCGTTCTTCAAGAATGTATTTTTGAATGAATAACATTTCGAAGTTCTTTTGGATCCTCAAATTTCAATTTCACATTGAGAACGGAAACCTTTTTTTTGAATGGTTCTGGAATACGCAAAAAATCTTTGGCTGTTGTTATTAATCCAATTTTTCTACGTTTTGCCATTTTTAATAGCCGTTCTATTTCAGGAATGGTATAAGGGTGGTGATCTGGAAAGGGGATGAAGCGTTTGACTTCAAAGCCATAATCTTGAAGAGTACGATTGAATTTTTCTGGATATCCTAACCCAGCAAAAGCAATAACGGGTTTTGCTTTTATCTTTCCTGAAGCAATTATGTGCGCACGTGCTGCTTCAGGAATGCTTTTAGGTAGAGCTTTCTCTCCTATAGCGATGATGAAATCAATTTTTTTTACTCTTCGGGAGAGAGATTCTCGCAAGGGTCCAGCTGGAAAAACAAACCCATTCCCAAATCCCTGCAACGTATCTACAATGAGTAGGTTTAGATCTTTATGTAAGCTATTATTTTGTAAGCCATCATCCATTATTATTATGCTAGCGCCATGGTTAATAGCTAATTTTGCAGATAAGACTCTATTCTGCCCAGCCCAGGTGGGTGCCTTTTTTGCTAATAATAGGGCTTCATCTCCAACTTGCAAATAACTATGTTTTTTGGGGTCTACTTGAATGGAATCTTTAATGACTGCCCCATATCCTCTGCATAGAATATGGGGAGTATGATTCATTTTCTTCAATATGTCGACTAAAGCGAGTACTGTAGGAGTTTTCCCAGCTCCCCCCATCACCAGATTGCCTACGCAGATAACAGGTACTGAGACCTTGTGAGTTCTTGTTTGTTTTTCAATCCATAAGCTGACGCATTCGTATATCCAAGCAAGAGGTTGTAGAGCTATGCTTAGCATGGTTTTTTTTTGCCAGAATTTAGGAGCTAAAAGAAACATTAAAGTTACACGAGCGTTTATTAGAAGTATGAACAAAGCATGCAATGCTACATAGAATTATATCATATCCTAATAAAATTAGCAGAGTATTTTCATTACCTAAGTTTAAAAAATTCATAAAAAGTATCAGAGGCGTAATTAATGCAGGTAACATGCCTACAAGTATTCTTAATGGATTTAATAGGTTAATCATAAGAATAGATGTAAATGATATATGCAAGACTGCCCATTGCAAAAGGATAAGAGTAGAATGAAAAAAAGATATTTCAAAACATGCGATGATAAACATTGGTAATAATGTTATTGTTAATTCACATGCAAACTTTGCAAAAATGTAAAAAATGGAAGGGGTGCCACTATAAATACAGTGATCATGAAATCCGTCATTCACATCTTCTGCGTATAGGCTATATTGCTGATATGTCGCAATAATTATTCCAAATAAGAGCAACGTTATGGGCTGCATCGTTACTCCAAGGATACGATGAGTAAGCACCACCCAGAGAAAAAGAAAAGCAGCAGGAAAAATTTTCTTAGAGTGAGCTAAGATCAAGACAGCAAAAATATTCTTAAAGCTCATGATTTAATAGATGATTTTTCGAATTTTTTACGTTCATTTGGATCTAAGATTGCTTTTCGGATACGAATAGATTTTGGTGTCACTTCAACTCGTTCGTCTTCTTGAATATAGGTAATTGCTTGCTCTAGTGTCATTATTTTAGGTGGGGCTAAACGAATAGCCTCATCTTTTCCAGAGGCTCGCACGTTAGTAAGTTGTTTCGCTTTAAGTGGGTTTATTTCAAGGTCATTATCACGGTTATGCTCCCCGATAATCATGCCCTCATAAACTTTTGTGCCATGCTCAACGAACATAATGCCGCGATCTTCAAGTTTCCATAAAGCATATCCAACTGCTTCTCCAGTGCCATTAGAAATAAGCGCTCCATTTATGCGTCCTTCGATAACACCCTTAAACGGTGCATATCCATGGAAAAGACGATTCATAACACCAGTTCCGCGTGTGATTGTGAGGAATTGTCCGTGAAAGCCAATAAGTCCTCGTGAGGGGCCGTGAAAAACGATTCGAGTTTTCCCTCCTCCTGAAGGAAACATGTCTTGCATTTCCGCTTTGCGTAAACTCAGGGCTTCAACAACTGTTCCTACGTATTCTTCATCGACATCAATAACGATTTCTTCAATTGGTTCAAGCTTTTGACCTGTTATTTCGTCAGTTTTGTATAGCACGCGAGGGCGGCTAATTGAAAGTTCGAAGCCTTCTCGGCGCATGGTTTCAATTAGTACTCCAAGTTGAAGTTCTCCTCGTCCAGCTACCTCATACGCATCTCCATCTGATGTTTGAGTAATGCGAATCGCTACGTTTCCTTCGGCTTCGCGCATTAATCGTTCGCGAAGTACTCGAGAAGTAAGTTTTGTTCCTTCCTGGCCAGCCAATGGTGAATCATTTATTGAAAATGTCATTGCCAATGTGGGAGGATCAATAGGTTGAGCTTTGATTGGTTGTGTAATATCTAATGCACAAATTGTGTCTGCGACGGTGCTTTTCTCAAGGCCAGCAATAGCAATAATGTCGCCAGCTTGAGCTTCATCAACGGCTATACGCTCAAGTCCCCGAAAACTTAGTAATTTTGCAATACGTCCCTGCTCGACTTGCTCGCCGGCTTGATTCAAGACACGAATAGGGGTGTTAATTTTTACGATTCCTGTCTCAACGCGCCCTGTTAGAATCCGACCTAGGTAAGAATCATATTCTAAGGTTGTTACAAGCATAGAAAAAGAGCCTTCTGCTTTTTGGCGAGGAGCAGGGACATGTTTTGTTATCACTTCAAACATAGGATTAAGATTTTCTTGTGGCTCGTTAAGTTCCTTTATTGCCCAGCCATTTCTTCCAGAGGCATATAGTATCGGGAAGTCTAATTGTTCATCGGATGCTTCCATTGCTACAAATAGATCAAAGATTTCATTTAAGACTTCTTCAGGGCGAGCATCTTGTCGATCAATTTTATTAATTACAACAATGGGCCGCAATCCAAGCTTTAAAGCTTTTCCAAGAACAAATTTCGTTTGAGGAAGAGGTCCTTCCGCAGCATCAACCAGAATCACAACTCCATCAACCATACTTAGAATACGCTCAACTTCACCGCCAAAGTCGGCGTGGCCTGGTGTATCAACGATATTAATACGATAATCGTTCCATGTTAAAGAAGTGCATTTAGCGAGAATAGTAATACCGCGTTCGCGCTCAAGATCATTACTATCCATGGCACGCTCAGCAACTTGTTGATTAGCACGAAAAGTTCCGCTTTGTTTTAAAAGATTGTCAACGAGAGTTGTTTTTCCATGGTCAACGTGAGCAATAATAGCGATGTTACGAAGTTGCATTTTTCTTATTTTTTATTTGTTACGAAGTCGAATTATATATTGTTTAAAAGAAAAATTCAAAGAAAAACTAGTGTTCACGAAGCAAGATATGTTTTTTTAAATAAATCTTTTGACAAAATTTTTAATTCATGGCATCTCCAATCTAAGAAGAGTTTTTATTTTAAGGAAAAATAGTGACGGAGCTATCTTGGGGAGTTAAGCGCACATGTAATGCATGTGGTGTTCGTTTTTATGATTTGCGTAAATCTCCTATCATTTGTCCAAAATGTGGAGTGACTTGTGAACTTTATGCGGCTGGACGCAGCAAACGCGAGCGTAATGTTGTTAAGGAAGTTGCTTTGCCGTTGGATGATTTCGATTTGGCTTTAGATAATGTGGATCAAACTGTAGTTGATCCGGCTTTATTAGAGGAAGAAGATCAAGGATTTGGTGATTTACCTACTGATTTAGATGAAGATGCTCACTAAAGAGATTTGATTCTTTAGTATTCTACGTTTGTAAGGAATAGACCAGAAGCAGGTGCAGTTTGCCCTGCTTTTTTTCTATCCTTTGCTTCTTGTATTTGAATGAAGTCTTTAATGCTAATGGATCCGGTGCCGACATTTTTTAAAGTACCAATCATTATTCGCACTTGGTGGTGCAAAAATGAAGGAGCCTCAATAGTAGCAATAATTATTTCACCTTTTTGTTCTATGTGAAAATGTGAAAGAGTTTTAACTGGGCTTTTGCTTTGGCACTGACTATCACGAAAGGAAGAGAAGTCGTGAGTGCCGATAAGGCATTTTGCGGCTTTTCTCATGTGGCTTATGTTTAGCTCTTTTGGGACATGCCAAATTTTCTTATTGCAGGTAGATGGTGCAGTCCTATTAAGGATGAAGTATTGATACGTGCGTTTTTTAGCCAAAAAGCGAGCGTGAAAGCTTCTATCAACTTCTTCGCAATTTCTAATGCATAATCCTTTAGGGGCTAAGAAATGGTTGAGAGATTTCTGAAGGCGATAAGGGCTATAAGGGTATTCTAAATCAGCATGAGCAACTTGACCTGTAGCATGCACCCCTGTATCAGTACGACCAGCTCCGTACACTATAACATCATGTTTTACGAGAAAGCTCAATTGATTTTCAAGAACCTGTTGGACTGTAGGCTCTATAAGTTGCCGTTGCCATCCAAAAAAATAAGCACCATCGTATTCAAGAATAAATTTATATCTTTTCAAAGTATTAAAAACTTAGATGGTGGGCCCTGAAGGATTCGAACCTTCGACCCCCTGATTAAAAGTCAGATGCTCTACCGACTGAGCTAAGGGCCCTACGACTTACTTTATACGTTTATAATGAATTAGCGGTTGAAGGTCAATCTTTTTTCTGGCATGAAGGTTAAGTAAGTGTTTTTAAGAAATTTTTAATTTTCCCTAAGTTACCATGAAAGTATAAGAATTCAGAGAAATATGCGGATGCGCTTTGTTCAGTTATTGAAAACCATGAATGCAAATTGGTTGATACAGGCAATATTAATTTTAATCATTTGTTTTTTGTCCTTATGGTTTGTTTCTTTGAGGCTTGGTAAGCCAGTTGTGCGTTCTATTTGTGTTTCGGCTATGAGTACTGAAAGATCCATTGATCGTGAGCAAAGAGTACGTGTTATAGAGGCGCAAACGGTAAATCTGGGAATTGTCAGCAAGCGTATTAATACAGTTGGGCATTTGAGAGCAAATGCCATGGTGATGATTAAGTCGGAGCTTTCTGGAAGAATTGCTGAGGTGCTTTTTACAGAAGGAAGTCTCGTTAAAAAGGGAGACTTAATAATTCGTTTCGAAGATGCTGAATATAATGCAGCTATTCAAGTTGCTGAGGGGGAATTTGAACATGCGAAGTCAAATTTTGAAAGAATTTCTAAACTGTATGAACAAAAAACCGCCAGCAAAAAGCAATTTGATGAGGAAAGTGCAAGACTTAAAATAGCAGAAGGGAAATATTTGCAAGCTAAAGCAAATTTAGAAAAAGCTAACATTAGGGCGCCTTTTGACGGAACCATCGGTATTATGAACATAAGTTCGGGAGCTTTTGTTCAAGCAGGAACAGAGCTTGTGTCAATTGTTGATAATAAATCGGTTAAAGTAACATTCAAAGTACCAGAGAAAAATATTCATGACGTTGGGCCTGGTCAGGTCGTGGAGATAAAAGTAAGTGCCTTTAAAGAGCAGGTGTTTTCAGGGATAGTAGAAGCAATTGATGCTAAAGTTGAACAGGAAAGCCATAGTATGCAGGTTAAAGGGGTAATTCCTAATCCTGATAATTTATTGCGAGATGGGCTATTCGCAAATGTAAGCTTGATCATAGGCGAAAAAGGCAATTCGATGACAGTTGATGAAGCGTCAGTTGATCGAATTGGTGAAATTGAATATGTATGGGTGGTTGAAAGAGGGCGAGCTGAAAAACGTCGTGTATTGACTGGATCACGTGAAAACGGGCAAATTGAAATTATAGCAGGTCTCCAGCCGGGGCAAATTGTTGTGACTTCAGGACAGATAAAACTTAGCGATGGTGCAAAAGTAAAGATTTCCAATATGCCTGATCTTTCTGCAAAAATAATGTTGTAGCTGAATTATGCGCATTTCAGAGGTTTGCATTGAAAGGCCAGTTTTTGCATGGGTGATGACACTCATTCTGGTTCTTTTAGGTTTAGTTGGGGCGTATAGGCTTCCTCTGCAAGCTCTTCCTACGGTTGCCAATACAACAGTTACGATTGAATCTTCGTTACCAGGAGCAAGTCCTGAGGTTGTTGAAACGACACTTACTCGTATCATTGAAGACGCTGTATCCAGTATTGAGGGTGTTGATCAGATTGAATCAATTAGTAACTCAGAAGAATCAAAAGTAATTGTCATGTTCCTCCCAGAAAGACGAAGCGAAGATGCCGTTAATGACATTCGAGATCGTCTTGCTAAAAACCAAGATAGACTTCCCATGGAAGCAACTCAGCCTATTCTAACAAAGTCTCGTGCTGACGATAAGGCAATCATTACACTTGCATTAACTTCCGCAACTCTTGATACCGGTGAGCTTCATGATTTTGCAAAGCGTGAATTAGAAAAAGATTTAGAGGCGGTAAGTGGAGCGGCGCGTGTTGATATCCTGGGAGCTAGCGAATATGTAATGAGGATTTATTTAAATCCTTTAAGTTTAGCTGCTTACGGTATTACTGTTTCTGAAGTGTTACACCAAGTTAAGAAGCAGAATATTGAAAAGCCAGCAGGCAAGCTTGTTTCTAAAGATCGTGAATACTCCATTACAACAATTGCTTCACTAGAAAAACCAGAAGAATTTGAAAATATGGTAGTAGCACCAAGAAAAGATTTCTTGGTGAGATTACGAGATATAGGAAGAGCCGAGATTGATTCGGACGATAAAAAAACAAAAACCTACTTCAATGGGAAGGCTGGAATCAGTATTGGTGTCGTAAAGCAATCTAACGCGAATCCTATAGAGGTTGCACGAGGGGTAAAAGCTGTTGTTGATAGGGTAAAAAAGAATCTGCCTGAAACAATTACCATTCATGTTGCGAGCGATACAACAACTTTCATTGAAAGATCGATCCATGAAGTTTATCGCACGCTTTTTGAAGCAACTTTATTAGTTGTTCTGGTTGTTGTTTTCTTCTTACGATCTGTGCGCTCTTCGATTATTCCCTTGGTTACAATACCTGTTTCTTTAATAGGTGCCTTATTTTTAATGTATTTGCTGAACTTTACATTAAATTCTTTAACTTTGATGGCAATGGTGTTGGCGATAGGTCTAGTGGTTGATGATGCTATTGTGGTTCTCGAGAATGTGCATAGAAATCGCGAATCAGGCATGAAACCCTTTGAAGCAGCTTATAAAAGTATTAAAGAGATTAGTTTTGCAATTGTTGCAATGACGCTGACTCTTGTTGCTGTATATGCGCCAGTCTCTTTAGCGACAGGACGCATAGGAAAATTCTTGGTTGAATTTTCTATTACTTTAGCTGGTGCAGTTTTGTTGTCTGGATTTGCAGCCTTAACTCTTTCTCCAATGATGTGTGCTCGATTATTGGGAGATGAAGATCATAAAAAAACGGTAACAAACACTTCTGAAATAGCATTTTGGAATAGATTCAAAGAATATTTTCTAACAGAGCTTTGGATGGTCAATCTTGAAGAAAAATATGAATATATTTTAAATCTGCTTATGCCAAAGAAGTTGATTGTTGCTTCAAGTGCTATAGGTTTTGCTTGTTTGGGATATATGACATATCAATATCTTCCAGCAGAAACAACGCCTTATGAAGATCAAGGGTTAATAAAAGTAGAGGGGCAATCACCACAAAGTGCTACTATTGCTTATACAGAACGCTACATTCAGCTGCTTGATGCTGCCATCAACAAAATCCCTGAAGTTGAGCGTCGCGTTATCACTATTACGAACCCTTCCTTTGAAGGAAGCATTGTTTTGAAGAATAGTTCTGAGCGACAAAGAAACACGGAAGAAATAGCTAGCGCTTTGAGAGAGGCTATAGAACCGATTACTGGTATTCAGGTGAAAATAGATTCTGGATCAAGTGGAGGAAGTGGTAGCGAAAGCGGTAGAGTTGTTGATTTTGTTGTGCGCGCTAATAAACCCTTTCAAGAGCTGCAAGCAATGGCTGGTAATTTACAAATGGAACTTCATGCAGCTGGTTATTTTCAAGGTATGTTCAGTGATTATCGTGGGGATGTAGCTGATTACACGGTAACTGTGTTACGTGATAAGCTTTCTTCATTGAATATTGAACCAGATGCAATTGCTGAAACGATTTCTGCGTTGATTAAAGGAAAAAAGGCTGAAAAATTTAAGAAGAACAACAAGACATACGATGTTATGGTGCAAGTTGAAAATGCTTCACGTCAAAGCCCAGAAGATATTACAAATTTGTTTGCTAAGGCTGGCGATAAAGAAGGTACGTTGGTGCCTTTATCTGAGCTTGTTGTTGTAAACTCTAGGGCTGGTCCTGTTGAGATACGGCATACAAACCGGGCTCGTTCTGCGATGATCTCTGGGCTTTTGAAGCCAGAGTACAGTATGAAAGATGGGATCAGAATCGTTGAGGCCATTGCAAAAGATTTAACAACAACAGATTATCGTATTGATTTTATGAATGAGGCAAAGAGATTCTTAACAGAAGGGCCAATGATGGCGCTTGTTTTTGGATTAGCTATTGCCTTTATATATTTGATTATGGCTGCACAATTTGAGAGTTGGCGTGATCCTTTCATTATTATGCTGAGTGTTCCTTTATCCCTTACTGGTGCTGTGATTACGCTAGCCTTTATGCATGGGGGTAGCTTGAACTTATACTCAAATATCGGATTAATTACGCTTATAGGGCTTATTACTAAACATGGAATTTTGATGGTAACCTATGCTAATCAGATGCGTGATCAAGAAGGTGTTGGCATAGAAAAAGCAATTATACAGTCTTGTAAACTCCGATTGCGACCTATTTTGATGACAACTTTTGCGATGGTATTAGGGGCATTACCTTTGGCGCTGGCAACAGGCGCTGGTTCAGAAAGTAGAAGACAGTTAGGGTGGGTTATCGTTGGGGGTATGACGATTGGCACCTTGTTTACTCTTTTTGTTATTCCTGCATTTTATAGCTATTTTACTAAAAAACAGCGTGAAGTTTTAAAAATCAGTGTCGCTTAAAATTTTTGATAATGGAATTTTAAGGAAAAAAATTCAACATAAGTATTCCACTGTTATTGATTTGCAAAATCTTCTGACTCAAACGCTGCAACAGCGTTTATCATTGTTTTCAAAAAAATTTGTTTCTGAAGTGTGGCATGAATTAGCCGGCTGCCGGATTGAAAAGTATTTTGTTGAAGTTAATCCAGATATGATTCCTTTTAGAGGCGTTGGTTTTGATCTTGCTTGTAGTGCTGGGCCTTTGATGTTTACAAATGATGTTCCGGGAATATTAAAGCAATGGCATCAGGCACTTAGGCATAATGGAGTTTTCATGGCTTCTTTTATAGGCGAGAACAGCTTAATGGAGCTAAAAGAATGTTTTTTTAAAATAGAGGAATCCTTTTCAGTTCCTCATCATTTGCGTTTCTTTCCAACGATAGCAACAAAAGATGCCGGGATGCTTATGCAACGGGCAGGATTTTATTTGCCAACAGCAGATCGTATTCAGCACGTTTTTAAAGTGGGATCTTTGGGTGAGCTGTTAAATGCGTTGAAAGCTATGGGTGGAAATATCCTATATGAAAAATCAAATAGTGCTATTACTCGAGGATTTTTAAAAGCTGTTGAGAAAGAATATTTTAATCGTTATTCTTGCAGTGGTCAGCTTCTTGTTTCAATTGATATTGTTTGCATGACGGGATGGGCTTTAAAAGATAATAATGAACAACAAATAAAAAATGGTATGAGATATTTATGATACGAACAACAACTCTTGAAAATGGCTTGCGTGTTGCTACCGATAAGATTGATCATGTTGAAACCGTTGCGCTTGGTGTGTGGCTTAATATAGGAACGCGGCATGAGAAAAAGTCAGAGAACGGTATTGCGCATATGCTCGAACATATGGCGTTTAAAGGAACATTAACGCGCTCGGCTCTCGATATTTCAAAAGCCATTGAAGATGTGGGCGGATATATGAATGCTTATACCTCTCGTGAGATGACGGCTTATTATGTTCGGGTATTACGGAAGGACGTGGAACTTGCTGTTGATATTCTGGCAGACATTTTACAACATTCTGTATTTGATGCTGAAGAATTCTCTCGCGAACAAGGTGTTATTTTGCAAGAAATTGGCAGATCAAACGATACGCCAGATGATGTCGTTTTTGATTATTTCCAAGAAACATGTTTTGGAGATCATCCAATGGGATGGGCAACTTTGGGAACTGAAGACATCATTAAATCTCTGACACCAGCAGCAGTGAAATCTTACATGGATCGCCATTATGGAGTGAAAAACATGGTGTTTTCTGCAGCAGGTCATATAGACCATGATCAATTATGTAAGCTTGTAGGGAAACACTTTACTAAATTGTCTGATAAGGGTGATCAAACGCCGTTACCAGCAAGCTACAGAGGAGGGGACTTTAGAAAATCGAAAGAGTTAGAGCAAGTGCATGTTGTGCTTGGTTTGCCCACTGTTAACGTGTTCGATCCTACATACTATGATTATATGATTTTGGCGTCTATTTTGGGTGGTGGTATGGCTTCTCGGCTTTTTCATGAAATTCGTGAGAAACGAGGTCTTGTTTACACAATTTCTGCTGATCAATACAGTTACTCAGATGCTGGTATGTTAACAATATACGCAGGAACGAGCCCAAAGGAAGTTGGTCAACTATTACCTGTTGTATGCGATGAGCTTAAGAAAGCGACGCATACTATCACAGAAGAAGAAGTTAATCGCGCAAAAAATCAAATGCAAGCAGGGCTTCTGATGGGGCTTGAAAGCACCTCACATCGCTGTGAACGTTTAGCAAAACAAATGCATTTATTTAATCGACCAATTCCGATGGAAGAGATTCTTGAAAAAATAAATAGAGTAAGCGTGCAAAGCGTGCAAAATTCTTGCCAAAGCTTGTTGAGCGGAAGACCAACGTTAACAACACTCGGTTTGATTGATCAAGTTATGAGCTTTGAAGAGCTAGAAACAGGTTTGGCTGCTTGAAACGTAATGTTTCAAGCTTTACCAATATTCGTATAGGCTTTGATAGCTTTAAAGTGATGGCGCCCTTGAGTCATCTGACTTTTTAGCTCTATCAGCTCTTTTTCTGTTTGAATGAATTTGTTTTCTACAAAATGCCTTAATTCGCTGAGTGAAGAAGTAATGGTACTTTGTTCACTGATTGGCAGCATTTTGCATTGCTCCATCAGTCTTTGAAGGTCAGTTTCGATTGCATTGAAATGCTCGTCGGTTAGTGCAAGGATTTCATTTTTATCATTTATTTGGGTAATGCTTTCATTTGGCCATTTATCTATTTTTTGTTTCAAGGTGCCTATTTGGTTTTTTATATTTTCAAGTGTCACGATATTTCTCCTTATCCTATATTGTTGATTTCTACGCCAAATGCTACTGGTTGCTGGAATTCTTTCATTATGACTTGTCCGCGAATACTTACAAAAAGACACTGATTCTTACTATCAAAATGATCGAGGGAAACTTTGATTTTTTGTAGTCTAGGCTCAAAATAAGCAATGGCTTTCTCGAAGAAATTGCTAATGTGTGCCCATTGTGTTTTATCGGAAGGGTCTATAGATGTTAAATCAGGAATGCCGTACATCCAAGGCAGGCCAAGCCCGTAATCTTGATCATGATAAAAGCTATAAATTTTTGCTGTAGCACTAAGGCGAGTGTTTAGTAGATTTGTTACTTCGCTAATAATAGATTCTAAAACTTGAGCTCGGTTGAGGAATAATTTTTTAGGGTGTTCTTGAGATGTGCCGAGTTTATCGTCAACTAATCTACCAAAGAGAGAAAGTTTATTACTTTTTTTTGATTTAGGTTCAGGTTTTGTTAAGAATGAATCTAAATTCTTGTCTTGTGACTTAGCAGTGATACTCATTGATTAAACGAATGGAAGCCAACATAATTATTATGCGGTTGCCTTCGCAATAAAATCAATTCCCAAAACTAAGAATTACTTACTTGTATTTTTGACAAAGTCTATAAGATAAACTTTTTGTCCAGCAGCTTGACCTTCCTTATATGCAAATCGAGTAATTTGCATTTGTTTCGCTTTAAAACGAATGGTTACAGAAGGAGCTGCAGCTGTTTGAGCCAGAAAGAAGGTACTAACGATTTGTGCATTTTGAAAATCAAATTCTTCTATGGGCACGCTATGCTGACTTATGTTGCCAGTTTTGCGAAAGGTAATATTGACTGCCTGTCCATTAGCAATAGTTTCTATAGCTGTAATATCAACATCACTAGCAGGTAAAGTAAATTCAATTTCATCCATACCTAGACTTGCGGATGAATTGGTTGCAGAGTTAGAAACATCACCGCTTTCATGGCGCCAAACGTTCATCTTTAGGCCACTAATAACGGCCCATTGTTCATAGCCAGTTACTTGACTACTGGTAATTGGATTTCCTGAATAAACAATTTTTGCATATAGGTCAGCTGAAGATGATTGAGAGCCATCGCGTGCACTGGGATCACTGATAATTATTTTATTTTTATCTAGTTCTGATATGGACATGATTTATCTCCTTACGCAGATGGTGCTGCTGGTAATTTTGCAACCAGACGAATTGAAACGGTTAAATCCTCGAGTTGGAAATGTGGTCTAATATAAGCAACCGCTGTGTATGACCCTGGCTGTCCAGGAACATCAAATACATCAATTCGTGCTTCACGGAGAGGGTACTTTGCTTTTACTTCTTGAGGAGCACCATCATTTAGTAACACATACTGGGCAATCCAAGTATTCAGATAATGCGCAACATTGTCTTTTGACATAAAGCTGCCAATTTTATCGCGCATAATGACTTTTATATAGTGAGCGAAGCGAGAAGCTGCCATTATATAAGGTAGTCTTGCTGAAAGATTAGCGTTAGCTGTTGCATCGTCAAGATTATATTTCTTTGGTTTTTGTGAAGTTTGTCCTCCAAAAAACGCGGCATAATCAGTTCCTTTGCAATGACATAAAGCAATGATGCCATTCTCACTTAATTCTTTCTCGCGGCGATCTGTAATGTTAACTTCTGTAGGACATTTTAACGCAATATCACCATCTGGTGTCTTGAACGTGTAGGCTGGCAATCCCTCAACGATTCCTCCGCCTTCAACACCTCTGATCGCTGCGGTCCAACGGTATAAGCTAAATGCGTTACACATACGTTCCGCTAATACAAACGCGGCATTTCCCCAGCAGAATAAATTACTTTCAGCAACTCCTACGTCTTCTTTGAAGTTTAATCCTTCAACAGGGCAAGTATCTGGCCCGTAAGGAAGCCGCATTAGTACTCTAGGTACTACCAGACTTACATAACGAGAATCTGGAGCATTTCTAAAGCTGTGCCATTGTACAAGCTCTAAACTATCCATTATCTTATTAATATCCCTAGGAATATTTAGATGCTCGAAGCTATCTAAATCAAACAATGTTGGATGTGCAGCACTTATGAAAGGTGCGTGTGCAGCTGCAGCTACGCCAGAAATTTTTTCAAGCAAATCCATATCCATTGGCGATCTGTTGAACTCGAAATCACCGACTAAGCAGGAATAAGGATGGCCACCAAAAGTACCATATTCTTCTTCATAAACTTTTTTGAATAATTGGCTCTGATCAAATTCAACAGCCTTATCCAGATCATTTTGAAGTTCTTGGCGGGTAAGGTTAAGTAACCTTAGCTTTAGATGTTCACCTGTTTCAGCTTTATATACTAGATATGACAGGCCTCTCCAAGATCCTTCTAATTTTAAAAAGTCAGGATGATGCATAATCTCATTCAGCTGGCTTTCAATAAGTGTATCAATGCGATCCATATGATATGCAAGATAATGGCCGGGAATGCGCGGCTCATTTTCTTGAGGTGTTGCTAATTGCAATAAAAATTCTTTTAAAATATTTAGAACTACAGGCTTTTGAGATTCATCTCGAATCATTTTACCATCTGTAAAAAGCTTATTAAGATCATCACCTGATCCAGCTGTAACTTGATCAGATAGCGCTTTTTGCTTTTTGCTGTCTGCCATGATATCCGATAGCATTGCTGCAAGGATATCGTTTCCATCAAGTTTATTCATTAGATCTTTTAAATGACAGCGTGCATCATAAAGTTTGCTTAGATCATCAACTCTTTTAATGATGCTTAATGGCTCGAAATCCTCAATTGAGGTAAAAAACAACTCAAGAGATGTTTCAGTTTTATCAGCGCTTAGTTTGTAAGGAACGGTAATTGCAAGACGTGGCTTGATTGCTTCCAAGACTTGAGGAAAATTGTCTCTATCGATTTCAACAAATTTTCTCTCTTTTAGGGGAGCTAGAGGATTCACTAAGTGACCTGATAAATCTGCAAGAATACCTACAACAAAAGGTAATTCTTTCATTTCAATAGCACTACCTATTTCAACGTCATAAGTGATTTGGACACGTGGTGGGCGCACGCGGTCGAGTTTATGCTGAATACTTTCGACCATATGTTGTTCCTCATTTTTATAATGTTTTGGGCATAATTCGCCCAATTATCTTTAATTACTATTAAAACGAAGCTTTATTAAAATTTCGTTAAAATCCTGATATTTTTTAAATACTAGACGAACGAAGTATTTGATTTTATGTTTAGTCATGCAGAGAAAAACCAAAGCATGGGTATGTGTTGATAAGCATAAGCTAGGCACGTGGAGGCAAGCGGAAGCACTAGCATGTTCATGGCTTAAAACATATGAAAGAAAACCAATTTGTTTACCAATTTGGTGTAGGTGGATGCCGCCAATAATTTTTAAATTCTTACCTGACTTTTTAAAGAAAATGTCCGTTCATGAATTAGGCAGAGAAGTGCCTGAAATTATTATTGCTGCTGGCCGCCAAGCAATATTAGTAGCGCTTGCTTTCAGAGAAAGTGCCAAAACAGTTATATTGATGAATCCGGGTGTTTCAACAAAAAACTTTGATGTAGTTATTGCGCCAGTACACGACAACATAACGGGAGAGAATGTTGTAATAACAGAAGGCGCACTGCATGGTATTAAAAATCGGCAATTGGTGTTTCCAGGCTATTTAAAAAATTATTCAAAACCACGAATAGCTGTTTTATTAGGTGGGAACAGCATACACGGGGATTATCAAGAGCACTTAGCTATTAAAATGGCTGATGATTTAAAAACTTTGCTAAATGTGAATCCTAATTTTATGGGTGGCAGCCTTATTATTACTCCTTCAAGGCGGACGCCACCTAGCTGGTTGAAAATTTTTGAGAAGAATCTTAAGGGCATCTCATATTGGATATGGGATCAGAAATCTGAGAATCCATATCCTGACTTGCTAAAAGGCGTAGACGCCATTGTTGTTTGTCAAGACTCTATTAGTATGGCAAGCGAGGCTTGTATAACCGGAAAACTAGTTTTAATTTATCCAACAGGTATTAAAAAATCTAAGTTCAACGTATTTTATCAACAATTATTTGCGAAAGGTTATGCGCAGCCTTTTAGTATAAATGCTGCTTTAAAGAATTCTCCAGTTTTAAATGAGCTAGATAAGGTTGTTACAGTGCTTGAAAAAATGAAAATATTGGCAACTTAATTAATGTTTGAGACTCTTTAAATATTTAGTATAATCAGCCAGCTTCATAATTTAAATACGCGAATAATGTGGAAGTTTGTCGTTTTCATTGGAACATTTCTGTGTCTTTTTCAAAACGTTGTTGACGCTGCTGATATTTCCTCTGTCATTAAGACTCCAAGCATTGTAGCCGGCCCTGATTACGCAAAAAGCAAACGGGAGCATAAATTAACTACAGATGCCGACATTACTGGGGCGGTAGTAGCGCAAAAATTTATCAGTGAATATAAGGTGAAAGATTTTTCAAACTTACTGAAGGTAGAAAATATTTTGAGTTTAGGCTTGTTGCTTGGCAGGCTTAGTATAATTGTACTTATTTTCACAATAGTGAGAAGAACAATTAATCGTTTCACGACTCGTTTTGTTGGCTCAATCATAAAAAGTAGTTATACACCTCAAAGGCAATCTGAGGCTCAGGCTGTAGCAAAAACAGCTGGACCCATACTAAACTCAGTTCTTCACTGGATTTTAGTGTCTATAACGTTATTGATTATTTTAGCAGAAATTGGTGTGGACATTATGCCAATTGTTTATAGCTTTGGAGTTTTAGGTTTGGCGATTTCAATTGGTGCGCAAACTCTTGTAAAAGATATTATCTCAGGTATTTTAACGCTACTTGAGGGTATCGTGTCGGTGGGTGAAATAGTTCAAATCAATGGAAATATCGGAACAATTGAAGCTATGTCTCTCAGGTCCATAGAATTTCGTCATGCAAACGGAACTATGCAAGTTGTTTCGTTTTCTGATATTAACAGTCTTATTAATTTATCACGAGATTATTCCATATGCACAATTGTTGTTCCTGTTGGGCACGAAGCTAATGTTGAAGAAGTTGAAAGAGCTTATAACGAGGTATTTAATGATTTAAAAGCAAGTAAAGAGTGGGGTAGTCAAATTGTAAGTAAGCTTGATCCTAAAGGAATAGCTTCGATTACAGAAACAGCTATTTACTTTAAAGCTTGTATACAAATAACGCCGGATCCTTACGATTTGTTTGGGCAAGAGTTTCGTAAACGACTTTTCATGAAGATGAAAGAATATAAGATTTCGGCTCCAAAATTTGCTAATGTCATGATCGAAAATTAATGAGAGTTTTATATGCTGACATCTGCTGACATTTTATCAATTTCAGAATTTGAGAGAGTTCGCTCAATAAAACGTAAAGAAATATTGCAGCTAAAAGAAAATCGTCGCCTTGCTGTGGGGCCAGATATCACTTTTTATTTCGAAAACGTTCAAACGATTTGGTGGCAAATCCAAGAGATGTTACGTATTGAAAATGGAGGCGAGGAGCAAGTGGCTGATGAATTGGGTGCTTATAATCCCTTGATTCCTGTGCGACAGGAAAAGGGATATGAACTATCTGCAACGATGATGATTGAAATTGATGATTCTGTGCGTCGTAAAGTGGTTTTGAATCAGTTATTTGGTATTGATCAGCATATTATGTTTGAGCTGCAAAATGCTACCATTCCAGCTGCTAGCATAGATCCGTCTGAAGAACGAAATCGTGCAGAGGATCATAAAACGTCAGCAGTACACTTTTTGAAGTGGTTGGTGCCCACGAATTTGGTTGGTAGTTTTTTGAGTGAAGATGTGCATCTCACTATTAATCATCCTTATTATTCCTTCAAATCATTGTTATCACAGTCTTTAAAGGAAAGCCTTAAAAAAGACTTGGAGATAATGTCCTAAATTATTTCTTTAAAGTGAAAGTTTTTAAGTCAGATTATATTATTAAAATTTTAAAGAATTATCTTGCAAAATGTATGTGTTTTTTCCATTATAAGCCGTAATTTTAGTAATGGAGGTTTTTATGAAAATCAAAACATTACGAGTACTTATTACTACAATTCTTTGTGTCTCTTGTGCAGGAGATAGAGGCATAAAAATAAAAAACGAAACGATGATGCCTATAAATATAGTGGTTCGTGCCAAGGAAAATAAAGCACCTACCAATCCTGTAATTATTTCTCGTGTTGTGAACCCAGGCAGTGAAACCATAGTAGATTTAGCTCAGCCTAAAGATTTCAGAGGGGTGACTTTCTCTATTCAGGGAACAACTGTTACTGGTCCAGGACTTATTCCTTTAACAACAAATGAATGTATTTTTAGCAGTAGCAACGCTGCTAGTGTTGTTTTCACATCTAAGATGGATGGGACTATTATTTGTGGTGTAACACAAATAAGAAATTAAAATTTTTAGATAAAGAGCTAATGTTGATTAAAATCAGCGTTAGCTCTTTATTGATGTACTAAATAACTGTTATAAATGGTTCACTGGATCCTCGCGCCTGCTTACGCAGGCTCAGGATGACGATAAATATGGATCCCCGCATCCAGGCCTATGGCCTTTTGCAGGGACGGCGAGTATACGTGTCTCCCTGAAGAGCGTAGCTCCAGCTCTATATTATCGATATTATACACTGGACCCCGTTTTCCAACGGGGAGTCTATCGTTTTCTTCTTTACTGTTTTCTCTTGTTTCCTTCGCTTTCCTTTTTCTTTTCCTTTTCCTTTTCCTTTCCCTTTTCTCATTGCTGGCCCCCGGCTTTCGTCGGGGTTTCGCTTCGTTCGACTTCGTTTCTCTTGTTTTCGTTTCATTGTGTTTTATGCGACTCGTTTTAAGGGTGCCGTATTAGGTTGATGCCGTATGGCCTCTATCTCCGTTACGACCGGAGTCCGCCCGTTACGACCAGGC
>Ga0172373_10000366_pt1 | contig 74127 bp, 52 predicted proteins | sample Lak10m_2_FD_114546 | JGI IMG/M metagenome (GOLD analysis project Ga0172373, IMG submission 114546) | Freshwater microbial communities from Kabuno Bay, South-Kivu, Congo - kab_092012_10m | ecosystem: Environmental > Aquatic > Freshwater > Lake | place: Democratic Republic of the Congo...
GGAATTATATCCTCACTATTGGAGATACGGAAAGTGAAGCAGCCGAGCTGATTCGCAACTGCAACGCGGGCGAGGTATTCGACCACGACGCGGATGTAGCTCCGGCTATCATCCGGCAGATTGAAAAGTGGAAAGCCGGGGAACGGCACCAACCCAACGAGGAAGTGGTCGCCCGCTACGACCGCCGGCAAATTGCCCGCCAGTTTGCAGCGCTATTCAACCAACTGGCTAAAAAATAATGTTATGGAAGAAACCACCTTTTTTGCCCACCCCTCCGCCATCGTGGACACGCCCACAGAGATTGGAGCAGGTACAAAAATCTGGCACTTTTGCCACGTGATGCCCCACTGTCGGATAGGCCAACATTGTAGTTTGGGGCAAAACGTGTTTGTCGCCAGCAAGGTAGTCATCGGCAACAATGTAAAAATTCAAAACAACGTGTCACTCTACGAAGGCGTAATCTGCGAGGACGACGTATTTCTGGGGCCTTCCATGGTCTTTACCAATGTCTATAACCCCCGAAGCGGCGTAGCGCGAAAAGATGCGTATCGACAAACCCTTCTGCGAAAAGGAGCTACCGTTGGAGCCAACGCGACGATAGTATGCGGACACACCATTGGGGCGTATGCTTTTATAGGCGCCGGCAGCGTGGTAATTCGGGACGTACCCGATTATGCGCTGGTCGTAGGCAACCCAGCTCGGCAAATCGGATGGATGAGTGCTTTCGGCGAACGACTACATTTCGATGCATCCGGCCATGCCGTTTGCCCGGGTTCCGGAGAGACTTACCAATTAGTAAACAATACCGTACAAAAACTATAGTCGCTATGAAAAATTTTGCCCTCATTGGCGCCGCTGGGTTTGTGGCTCCCAGGCACATGCGTGCCATCAAGGATACCGGCAATACGCTCTCCGCTGCCATGGATAAATTCGATTCCGTAGGTATCATGGATAGCTACTTCCCCGATGCCGATTTTTTTGTGGAGTTTGAACGATTCGACCGGCACCTGGAAAAGCTGAAGCGGCAAGGGAATCCCGTGGATTTTGTCAGCATCTGTTCGCCCAACTACCTGCACGATGCCCACATGCGTTTTGGCCTGCGCTATGGCGCCGATGTCATCTGCGAAAAACCGCTGGTGCTCAATCCATGGAATATCGATGCGCTCCAGGAACTGGAAGCAGACACCGGACACCGCATCAACTGTATTCTCCAACTCCGCCTGCACCCAGCAGTCATTGCCCTGAAAGAAAAAATCGACCAATCACCCGACGATAAAATCTGGGACGTAGATTTAACGTACCTCACCTCTCGCGGCCATTGGTATTATACCAGCTGGAAAGGCGATGTCGATAAGTCAGGGGGCATTGCTACCAACATAGGTATCCACTTTTACGATATGCTGATGTGGATCTTCGGGCCGGTACAAAAAAATGTGGTACACATTCATACCCACGACCGGGCAGCCGGCTACCTGGAGCTAAAAAAGGCACGGGTGCGCTGGTTCCTGAGCATCAATTACGATGTATTGCCCGACGCTGTAAAAGCAAAAGGCGGCAGAACCTACCGATCCCTGCAAATCGAAGGCGAAGAATTTGAATTCAGCGAGGGCTTCAACGACCTGCATACTATCAGCTATCGGGAAGCCATCGAAGGGCGTGGCTTTGGACTGGAAGAAGCCCGCGCAGCGGTTCAGACGGTCTATGAAATACGAAACGGCAAACCGGCGGGTCTTTCAGGTGACTACCATCCAATGGCGGCCCTGCCACAGGCCAAACACCCCTTCAAATAAGTATATAAGCACAGCACATGAAAATTCTAACGGTCGTCGGTGCAAGGCCTCAATTTGTAAAAGCTGCCGTCGTATCTCGGGCGTTTAAAACCTATCGTCCGGATATTCAGGAGCTCATTGTACATACCGGGCAACATTATGATGCCAATATGTCGGATGTCTTTTTTGAAGAGCTGGACATACCGCGACCGGATTTTCACCTGGGTATCGGAGGAGGCACCCACGGACAGAATACGGGAAGAATGCTGGAAGCTATTGAAGGCATTCTTCTCGACCAACGCCCCGACTGGATGCTGGTATATGGCGATACGGATTCTACCCTGGCCGGAGCACTGGCCGCCGCTAAGGTGCATGTGCCCATTGCACACGTCGAAGCAGGCTTGCGCGCGTTCAACCGTACCATCCCCGAAGAGGTAAACCGCGTACTCACCGACCACCTCGCGGCGCTCTTGCTCACTCCAACCCAGACCGCTACCGATAATCTGGCCAAAGAGGGCATTTCCGGATTTTCCGTCCAACAAGTCGGCGATGTGATGTACGATGCCGCCTTATTCTACCAAGCGAAAGCCCGGCGACCGGAAGCAGTGCCGCCCAATACCCCGTTTATCCTTTCTACTATCCACCGGGCTTCCAATACCGATCATCCGGAAACCCTGGCCGCCATCATCGGAGCACTCCAGCAATTAGCAAAAGATACCCTGGTCGTGCTCCCGCTCCACCCTCGTACCCGAAAAAAATTGGCCGATACCGACATCGATACCAGCCGCATTCTGCTACTGGATCCCGTGGGCTACCTCGAAATGGTATGGCTCCTCCACCACACCCAACTGGTCGTAACCGACAGCGGGGGGCTACAGAAAGAAGCCTATTTTTTCCAGAAACCCTGCGTGATTACCCGCGAAGAAACAGAATGGGTCGAATTGCTCGACGCAGGATGGAACATCCTCGCCGGTACAAGCCGCCAGCCCATCCTGGATGCCTGCTATCAAAAACTGGATCCTACCCAACGACCCGCTGAAAGCCCTGCGTTCTATGGCAGCGGCAACGCCGGCCAGCGAATAGCCGAACTGGATTATTCCACTTTTAGTACCACCCGCTGATGATAAAGCCTCACATTCAAGCCATCATCACTGAAAGCATTGCCACCAAACAACGCCTGCTCAACGACGCGGCCTTGCTGAATACCCTGGAAGCTTTCGTGGAGGAAGCGATCGGCTGCTATCGAAAGGGGGGGAAAATTCTTTTCTGCGGCAATGGGGGCAGCGCCGCCGATGCCCAGCATCTGTCTGCCGAGCTGTCTGGCCGTTTCTACCGCGACCGCGAACCGCTCTTCGCGGAGGCCTTGCACGTAAACTCCTCCTTCCTCACCGCCGTCGCCAATGATTATTCCTTCGAGGAAGTCTATGCGCGTATGACCCGCGCTATGGGCCGACCCGGCGATATGCTGGTAGCTATCTCTACCTCCGGCAACTCACCCAACATCCTACGCGCGGTAGCCGACGCTAAAGCAATCGGTATGCGCTGTGTTGGTATGACTGGCGCCTCCGGCGGAAAACTCCGGGATGCCTGCGACTTACTGCTCAATGTGCCGTCTTCCGACACTCCGCGGATTCAGGAATCGCATATCTTACTGGGGCATATTTTCTGTGAGCTACTCGAAGCGGCCCTTTTTCCTGCTTAACCGGGCACCATAAATTTTGCTGTTTTTTGATGGTCTGTTTTTTGCCTGCTTTTCGTGCTGCACTTTAGCGATTCCCGCTTTGTGAAAAGATGCTTACGTTAGCTGAATGTGGCAGGAATTTAGTCGTGCCTCGTCGGAAAGGCGAATGATACCGCTTGCTCTGGAATATATATCCTGGATACTGGTTCTTCGCTTACTTTCTTTTTTTGCACGCGCACATATTCTGAGTACGGGGTCTTCCCGTGCTTCCTTTTTTACTGCAGGTGCAGTGCCTGAACATTCGTTCTTCGCTTACTTTCTTTTTTTGCACGCCTACATTCCTGAGTACGGGGTCTGCCCGTGCTTCCTTTTTTACTGCAGGTGCAATGCCTGAATATCCCTCTTCGCTTACTTTCTTTTTTTGCACGCCTACATTCCTGGGTACGGGGTCTGCCCGTGCTTCCTTTTTTACTGCAGGTGTAGTGCCTGAATATCCCTCTTCGCTTACTTTCTTTTTTTGCACGCCCAAAAAAAGAAACAAAAAAAGGGCGCCCCTTCGCCTAACAGCGGCCAAAAAACACCTTTCGCTCTATAGACTAAACGGCGGAAGAAATGACCTCGCTTTTTCTTTTTGCTACCCTGCCCGCCATTTATTCTATAAGGCGACCCTGCGGGACAGGTATTTTTTCACGCCTCCGGCTGCGGGGGGCAGGTTTTTGGCTGCTGCTTTCCGAAACCCCGTAGGGGTGATATAGCTTATAGCATATTTTTCACGCCTCCGGCTGCGGGGGGCGGAGGGCTATTATTACCCTACTAGTTGTAGGTTGCCTTTTCGCACCACTTGGCCGGACGCCACTGCTGTGCACCAAAAATGGAGGGCTACCTCAGCCTTTCTGAATAATCTCTTCGCAGGCGCTGTGAATCATCTGAAACACAGGCTCGAACGCCTGATCGTCGTAGTATGGATCCGGCACTTCATCCAGTTGGCCGTGGGCATAATCCAATAAAAGCCGAACTTTCGACCTGGAAGCGGTATCCGGCGCCAATCGCTGAACCTCCTGGAGGTTCGACTTATCCATCACTAATATTAAATCAAATTGCTGGAAATCAGTGGGCTGCAACTGCCGCGCCCGCTGGTAGGTAATGTCTATACCATGATTTCGGCTAACCGCAATAGAACGCCGGTCCGGCAGCTCCCCGCGGTGCCACCCCCCTGTACCCGCCGAATCGACCTCCCAGTCCAAGCCGGCCGCTTGGATTTTATGTCTAAGTACGCCCTCCGCCAACGGGGAGCGACAAATATTTCCTAAACAAACCATCAAAATACGCATACAAAAAAGATATCCGGGTAAAACACAAAAAAGACCCATTGGTTCTATCATGTATCGGGCAACAGGTCCAAAATGCTGCCTGCCGATACCACGCAAAGCCGACTACCTGGATGGTCAACTACTCAAAGCCAACGCTTTTTTAGGCGCAGAAAATAATTTTCCATATACGTCTTCGACAAATGCGCTACCACCACGGTAAAGCCTATCACCAAAATGTAAAACCCCATAAAACCACCCCAGGTACCCGCTTCCTGCAAGTAGGGTTTGAGAAAACGAATGACCAGAAAAATGATAATCAGATGATACATGTATATTCCATAGGAAATTTCTCCCAGGGCTTGCAAGCTCCTGCTCCTGAGCTTAATCAGGCTGTTTTCAGCCAACGAAACGCCCATAATCAGGTATAGAAAAATACCATCCACCAGCAGCGTAGTCAAGGCAGGCCACTTATACAACCACGTCCACCAGCTATACGGTATGTTCTTACCCGCCACCAGGAATACCGCTAACCACGCATAAACAACTACCTGCACCTCCTTGCGATACCAAGGGCTATCCGACAGGGGCCGGTTGCGATGAAAAATGAACCAGGCCCCCAGCGCACCTACCGCCATATCTTCCAAGCGGTGAATCCGCACTAGGAAGCTCCATATCGTTTCGGCCTCTTCATCCACCACTACAACAAAAAGCGCTGTCTTGAGCGCTATAATCGCCCATAGGATGGTAGGCAGATGCTTGCGCCACCGCGCAAACACAGGCGCCCAAACCAAATAAAACAGCTCCTCCACCCCAATCGACCACGTTGGCTCGAGGATATGGGAGCCATAGTAAAAGGTGACCAGCCCGGGCAGGAACAACACAAAAAAATACCACACCTCCGATAAGCGGTAAGGCAGACTGAATCCAACGTCCAGCAGCGCCAACCCAACCGGCAAACCCAACGTCGCCAACAGAATCACCAGGAAGTACAAAGGCCAAATACGCAATACCCGCTTCAGATAAAACTGCCGGATACTGATTTGCCCTTTTTCATCCTGCTCCTTCAACAACAGATAGGTTATCAAAAAACCACTCAGCACAAAAAAGAACTCCACCGCAATACCCCCGTCGCGAAACAGGCTTACCCAACTAATATTCCAAATTGGATCCACTTTTTTACGCGCCGTTTCTCCGTGGTGAAGTATCACCAGCAACGCAGCAAAAAAACGAAGCGCATTCAGTCCATTAAAATAGGTGATTCGGCGGTACATGCAGCACAAAACGTTTACCTACCCATAAAAACAACGTGTCCAGGAAGGAGGCTCCCAGCCAACTATAGCCCGGAGGCTACTTTCCGTCGCAGTATCAGGTGCTGCCATAAGCCGCTCCAGCTTCCGCATCCATACGCATACACCTGAATGTACAAGGTAAGGATTGACAAAAAGGACACCTTCAGATTTTTGTACTTGGCCAACGACTGCAAAAAGGCGATACACGCCAAAAGCGCCATACCACCCAGCATCAGCCACAGAAGCGCCTGTGCCCAGGGAAAAAGGAGCGCCAGCAGCAGAACCCCTACCGTTCCTGCTACCACCACCGTTGGCGCCAGGTGAATCGGCTTCAGCATGTCCGGATAACTCGCATGCAGGTTGATTCGCCCTACCCCCGAATTGAAAATCTGGCGAAAGAAACTTTTTAGATTGGAGCGGCGCTTATGATACACAAACGCATCCCGAAATAAAGCTACCCTAAACCCCGCCGCATAGATTCGAGCGGAAAAATCCATATCCTCCGAAAATCGCTGGCTGTTCATCCCACCAATGCGCGCATACACTTCTTTTCGTATGCCCATATTAAAGGTCCGCGGATAGTATTTGGCTACCCGTTTTTCTGAACCCCGGATTCCCCCCGTTCCGATGAAGGAAGTCATCGAATAATTGATGGCTTTTTGAAGGGGCGGGAAGCTTTCATGGCAATCGTCCGGCCCACCAAAAGCATCTGCATGGGTAGTGTCGAGGTTGGCGTCCAGCTTGCGCAGATAGTCGGGAGTCAGGATACAATCCGAGTCGATGAACAGGAAATAGTCGCCCCGCGCATACTCCATCCCGTGGTTGCGGGCCGCCCCCGGCCCCTTATTCGGCTGGGTGAGCAGTTGAAAGGCGTACCCAAAAGACTGGGTACGGAGATAATCGACCGTCCCATCCGTAGAACCGTCATCCGAAATAATCAGCTCAAAGGAATCCTGGGGATAATCCAGGGCATCGATGGACGTAATCAGCTCTTTGACTTCCTCCAGGCGATTGTAACTCGCGATAATAAAAGAATACTTCATCTTATTGGTATGGTTCTGCCCGCGTTGCGGCACATGAAGGTATTACGTAAACAAAGACAAGTACCCGGCGCTATAGACCTGATACCCGCTCCCCTGCTGCCTGGCTGCGGAAGAAAATCTCCAGCGCCATACTGTTCCAAAGCATCTGTGCATGGCTGTTGTCGCCTTGCAAAAAGGCCCGGTACGCTTTCTCCACAAAGGTATGTCGGAAAATACCCCGCTCCCGGAATTCCCTGGAATGGATAATTTCTTCCAGATACGGACGCATCTCTGCCCGTAGCCAGTGCGACTCCCCGGGTGCAAGGTAGCCGTTTTTGTCTTTGCGCTCCAACACACCCGTCGGAATAAATGGCTTCATCGCCTCCCGATGAATACGCTTCCGGTAATACTGGTGCATTTTGAAGGAAGGCGGCAAGGAAAAAACAAATTCAACCAGGCGGTGGTCCAGGAAAGGAACCCGGCTTTCAATCGAACTCGCCATAGAATTGCGGTCCTCAAAGTGCAGCAGGGTCTGTATGGAAGTGGACATCATCTGGTTGTACAGAAAGTTCGACAGCTTATCTGTCGGCAAATCGCGGATGTTGTCGAAAATAGTCCGGTCGTTGAAGCGAACCGACAACGGATTTTGGCGGTTGAACTGGGCTTCCAGTTTGTACAACGCCGATTCTGGCAACAGCAAGACAGCAGCCAGCCTCGCGAGTTTGGAAAAGCTTCCGCCCTGTGGGATATGCCTGAAATAGGCCGGATATTCGGCCGCAAACCGCCGCAGGTCGCCATCTCGAAGCAGCTGCGCGTAGTATCGGTAGAAATTGTGGTTGTATCCGGCAGCCATTTCGTCGCTGCCTTGCCCCGACAAGACCACCACCACCCCGTGTTCCCTGATTTTTTTCATCAGAAAATAACTGGCGACTACACTCGAGCTCAGGATAGGATAATCGTGTATCCACGTCATCTGAGTCAGCGCATCCATCGTATCCTGCGGCTTTGCCGACATATAGTGTGGCGTGACCTGGTATCGGTCGATGACCTGCTGAATCCATTCCCGCTCGTCGTACACCGGTGCGTCGGTAAAGTAGGAGGTGAACGTCTGAATGGTTTTAGGCGTAGTGCCGTGGGCTGCCGCCAGGATAGCCGTAGAATCTAACCCGCCGCTCAGGGTAATCCCCACTTCCACATCACTGCGCATGTGTTGCTGTACCGCCTGAAAAAACAGCGCCTGATACTCGGATACCGCCTCTTCAAACGAACCGGAATAGGTAGAAAAACGGGTGTGATCCAGGTCGTAATACCGATGAACGTGCATTCCGTGCTCGTCGGCCAGCAAATAATGCCCATGCGGCAGAATATGCACCTGTTCGTAGTAGCTGTTGTCGGAGTTGATGAGGTAGGCAGGCAGTATCAGGCTTTTATAAATCACCTCCTCCCGAAAGGCTTTATCGATGGGATGCAGCAGCAGTTGCTTGACTTCGGAGCCAAACAAGAGGGTCTGTCCGTCAAAGGCGTAATATAGGGGTTTGATGCCAAAGCGATCGCGGGCACAGAAAAGCCGGCGTTCGTTGCCATCCCAGATGGCGAAAGCCCACATACCGACAAAGCGCTGCAGGCAGGCTGTCCCCCAGGCGAGATAAGCTTTAAGCACTACCTCCGTGTCGGCGTTGGAATGAAACCGATACCCTAAGGCAATCAGTTCTTCCCTGATTTCCAGGTAGTTGTACACTTCTCCATTGAATACTATCCAAACCCTACCCGATTCATCCGACATGGGCTGGTGCCCACGCTCGCTCAAATCCAGAATGGACAAGCGCCGAAACGCAAAGCCCAGGTTGGCTTGTATATCATTGACCGGAGGTGCTAAGGTTCCTTTGAGGGTAGCGACCGTGTCCGGACCATACACGTGCTTACAGGTATTCGAGCGGGTTTCCACCAGCAGGTACCCTTCATCATCCGGTCCGCGGTGGCGAATAACCCGCCCCATATCCAACAGGGTATCTGCCGCTACCGGCTTGTGATTGAGATGATAGACTCCTCCGATTCCACACATAGTATTAGACGTTGAGCTAATTTTTCTCGTTTCCGAGTGGTACGGGAATAATTTTTGGGCTGCGGTTGTTCCATGAATCCGGATGCAACGGGTGGTAAAAGTGCATCATATTGGCACTACCCGGCACGGCCATATCGGACAAAATACCTTCAAATAATGCAATTCCGGCACGGGTAGCATGGTATTTTTCCACATAAGCGCGCGACTGCTCTCCCCGCGCCTGCCGCAGCGCAGGATCCTGAATCAGCCGCCGCAGGTTGTCTTTCAGCGTTTCATGGGTGCTGCTCACCACGGGGCATTCCTCCAAAAAGGAGTACCTCGAAAACAACTCCCGATGTGGCCGCTCCGATAAGTTGGAACAAACCACACAACCGCTGGCCATGCCTTCAATGGCATTCAATGCATATCCAAAAGCAACGATTTGCTCAACCAGGATATCCGTTTCGCCGAGGATGCGTTTGACCTCTTCGTTGGGCATCCGCTCTATCAGGCGAAAATCGATGCGCCAGCCTTCCTCCTGCAACTCCTCCACCGCGCGCAAGATATATTCCGTGCCTTTGAATCCCCTATGGTTGGGCGCATGGGCGATCACGACCGACCCATTTTTTCCATCTGCCTGATTGTATGATACCTTGGCCTTCCAGGCCTTTTCATCGATCGAAAAGGGGCTGAGCGGCAAGGTATCCCAACGGGGAAACCCATCGATCATCAGGCCGCAAAACATAAAATCAGCTTGTGCCGACCAGTAATTTACCCGCCGCTCTATCTCCGGCTGCCGACGTCCTTCCCGCGGATAAGACATCAACAGAACATGCTGCAGAGAGGGCATCACCACCTTTCCATACATGTACGCATCTCCACCGTAGGGAATAACAATTATTTTTTTGCCAAACAGATGCAGTAGATGCCCTTCTATCCGATGTAGAAAAGAGCCTTCAAAAAACATCCCCTCAAAGGTGGTACAGAAAACATCAAAGTGGCGCAAGGAATAGAAAAACCCGATATACGAGCCAAGCATTCGCGAAAGCTCCGCCGGCATCCAACGCCCCAAAGGCACCAAATCGGACAATAACAAATCAAAGTCCTGCCGCTTGTTGATATGATATACCTCCCGCATAACCGTTCGGGAATAGTATCCGGCTTGCTGCATAGCTAGCGACCAGTAGGCATACGTTTTTATGGGCGTTACACCCCAGAAAAAACGAGCTTTTTCGCCGGATCGACGCCGATTTAGTACCGGGTACCCTATCCCAAATAGCAGTAAAACCGGGAAAAACATCAGGGTCATAAAGACACTGATGAAAAATTTTAATATTTTTTTCAGGAGCTTTACCATATTGAAATCAAATTTATAAACGCTTTAGGAAGCCGTGCACACCAAAATTACCTCCCACTCCTCAAAACTTCAACCCAGCCCGCTCACCGGCTGGCACGAACCGGGAGTACCAGGAGCACCCTGCCACATAGCGCGTCCATCGGTTTAAGCGCGTCGTTTCACGCATGGATTGGGGGAGGAAGGAAGTTCTAAAAAACGTTGGGGCGTAGTCGTATGCCGGCTGACTGGGGTCGGTAGCTTCCAGTTCAGCCAATATTTTTTGACACAGCCTTTGCGTACTCAGATGGCTTTCGACATAGGGCCGGCCTCTTTCAGCCAGCTGCTGGCGGCGGGGGTAATCCTGAATCAGGTTTTTGAGTACATCGTATAAGGAAGCCGGCTCTACATCTACAATAGGGCAATCGGCGAGGTCGATGCCCTGGGGGTATCGGGAATATTCCATCCGGCTCAACACCACACAACCTGCAGCCATCGCTTCGGTGGACAAGCGGCCTCCACCCGGCAGAATGAGCTGATCGATCACGATATCGGCATCCTTATACAGTGCCAGTGCTTCGGCATTAGGTACGCCCGACAACAGCACCGGCTGGAAAGCTACCCCGGCTGCTTTGAGCTGCTCAAAAACCTGAAGTACGATCGCGGTTCCTTTCACGAGCTGGTCGGAAGGGGCGTGCACCACTACCGGGTTCTCTCGGCGCTGTATCGCCCGACAAGGTATCCCTTCCGGGTGCACATGCATCGGGTAGTGAAAAAAAGGCCGCAGCTGAAGTTGGGACTGTTCCCGCTTGGAGAACACCAGGTCGGCAAATTTTTCGGCGCTCCGGATAGCCTCCATGCGTTTTTGAAGGCCAGTATAGGTAAAATCATAGCCCAGAAGGTGGATTTTCCAGCTTCCAAGCGACAGGAACTTCCCCTGATAAGGCACGGGATCCAGGCCGATTTGCCGAAACTCCTGGTTTACACCGGCATGCCAGCGCGCATCATCCCCGCAAAACAGAACCACCACCTTTTTGCCGGCTGCCACGAGGCGTGCGTAATCCCGGAAATGTATATCGAAACTCGACCAGATGAAGATAAATACCTCGTGTCCGGCGATGATTTCCTCCGGGATACGGCGGGCACTCAAAAAGAATGGCTGAATTTTTTGCAGCACCCGCGGCCATAGTTTGCGCAACAAGCGGTACTTCGCCAATCCAAATGGAAGGCGAGGAAGAAAAACATAGTCGTAAGCCTGCTTCTGAATCGTAGCCGCGTAATCCCCTTGCAGCACCCCGATAGAAACCCGGTGCCCTAATTGCTCGAACCCCGCTTTAAAATCACCTAATTGAGAGGCAATATTCGTCGTACCGATAAAAATGGACAATCCCACCTGTAACTATTTTAGTAAAAATGAGTGGATAGCTGCGTATTCCAAAAAACCGATTCAGACAAAGGAATCTACCAGGGTCGCGAGCCCGGCATCCAAGGACCATTTGAACTGAAAGCCCGAGCGCTCGAGTTTGGAAATATCCCCGATCAGATTAGACGAAGCAGGCTGGTGCTCAAACACGGGTTCTATCCCCAGCAAGGCTCCAATCTGTTCAGCTATAGCGCGTATGCTCCGCGTTTCCTTGCCTGCCAGGTTGTAGGTCTCAAAGCCGTTGCCGTCCATCAAGTGACAGATAGCGGCCGCAGCGTCATCCACATAGATGGGATTGATTTCGATACCCGACGCCCCGTTCAGCAGGATGGGCTGCCGCCCGGCTACGTTGCGTATCAAGCGGGGTATCAGCATCGAAGGATGCTGCTGGGGGCCGTAGATAAAAAAGGGACGCAGGATGAGCAAGCGCTCAAACAGCGGAGCGAAGTTGCGCAACAACAGCTCGGCAGCTCGCTTTGAATCGATGTAGAAATTGGGAGGCGTAGCCTGAGATATCGGGTGGGATTCATCGAAGGGTGCGGGGTCGTAGCCGTACACCCCTCCGGTACTCGCGTAAATAAACTGCTTTGCCCCCGCGCGCAACGCCCAGTCGGCCAACCGTAAAGGAGTAGATACATTTACGTTCAGCATGTCGGCCGCTCCTCCGGGAAACTCCCTGAACCGAGGCGATTGAGCCAAATAAATGACCATATCCACCGACTCAGGCATACCCCGCAGGTCGGGCGCACTCAAATCAAGTGGCACCGATGACAGCGCAGCCGGCAGCCGGCCTACCCTATCCGGATGAACCGAGGCGAATACACGATGAGATTCCGATAAGCTACCCGCCAAACGCTGACCGAGTAGCCCGGAAGCGCCGGTGATAAAAATTCGCCTTTCCATGTGTGCTGTAGTTGAGTTAATGCGGATTAGGTGGAAGTTGATTGATTTTTTTGCCGCTTCGTTAATTATTGGTGGATGTCATAAGGAATAAACCTTGCTCGAAACCCAACACTGAATTTAATCCAGTCAATTTCAATTTTCGTCCTTTGTTTTCGATATTTCTTAGTTTCCAAATCAAAATAAGAAATAGCATTTGAGGGAAGAGATTGGAAATCAAGTGCAGATTTAGAAAATACGATTCCTTCTGTTATGGATACACCTTCTATCCCCTCAACTATTTGAATTTTACCTCCATGAACGGGATATTGCTCTACAAATTCCCTCGTAAATCCAACCAGCATCTCGGATTTATCCTCCATACTCATCTCCTTCCAAAAACTCAGCTTGTCTGTCACATCCTTTGCTGGAACCCCTGCATAAGTGTGCCCTTTTTCGGTACTTTTTGTAAGTACAGACCCCGTCATAATAATACTCTTTTCCTGAAGGACAAGCCCGGGTGAAATTACTGCTCCTCCAACTATCCACACATCATCCATCAACACCAGAGCCTTATTGCCATAAAGAGTACATCCCTCCAGTAGCTCACCGCTCGCAACATGCGTCCATAGCTGGGACTGGGTTCCTATCCGTACATTATTTCCGATGCTAAGATGCTCGGTTGCATTCAAAATAGTATTCTGGCCAATCCAGCAATTATAACCAATAGCTAATGGTTTATACCCACTATGCAAACCGGAATTATGGAGTTGGGAAAAGTCTAACATGCTGAATTCCGGAAGGAATATTTGGTTTCTAAAGCCAATCAGACAGTTATCACCTAGGGTGAAATTTTCCATTTCCTTCCCCAGGCCTTTTATCGTAGTTCCATACTCGATAACAGCATCATACCCAATACTTATATTAAGTGCTTCGATGCTAACATCATTTCCTATTCTAGCGCCAGGCTTAATCTCAACGTTTTTTCCCCTTATGGAAACATTGGAACCGAATTCCACCTTCGAAAACTTCGAAGTATCTATTTTTTCCATTCTAAGTTTTTTCGATTGTTTTTCAAAAAACAAATAATTGTTTTTTATACCTCAAAAAACATGTCATTTGTTTTAATTCATAAATCGTACGCTGGCCAACCTTGCTAATTTTGTCCTAATATAAACGTAGTCAAAATTCACAAATACGTCTGCATCCAGGTTTCCACATTGAGGAGGGACCAGATGAGGAGGCGGCGGTTTTGTTCGCCTCGGGTATGTTGTTCGACCAGTTCTTTCACTTTTGATTGGTCGAGCACATCGAAGAGGCGGGCGTTGGAGCCGAGCAAGGTTTTTTGAACAAAGTCGATACTTTCGCCTTTGAACCAGCTTGCGTCGGGGGAAGAGAACCCTTGTTTTTCAGCTTTTGTGATGGTGTTGGGTATATATCGGCTCATGACGTCCCGAAGGATTTGTTTGCCGTCGCTCGTTTTTTGGAAGTATCGGTCTCTTTTATCGCCGGCTTCATTTTCGTTGATGCGAATCACGTCCTGGAGGTTGTTGAGTTTGAGTTCGACGGGGCATTGCATAGCGAAGTCCACCAGGTCATTATCCATAAAGGGCACCCTACTTTCTAGGCTATGCGCCATACTCAGCTTATCCTCGACGACAAACAGGCCGTGTAAAAACGTTTTAGCCTCGAAATAGAGTGAGTGGTTGATATAGTCTTCTGGCCGGTCGAGGGCGTTGTCGTGGGTTGCAAATACATCTCGGAAGATATCGCGGGTCCAGACATGGCTTACTTCGGGCCAGATAGGTGCGAACAGTTGTTTAAGGCTGCGGTTGTCCACCAGGCGTTGCCAGTAGAGATAATACTGATCGATGTATTCTTCGAAGTTCTGGCTATTTGCCCCGCGGTAATAGCGCCAGGGATATCCGCCGAAGAGCTCGTCGCCGCCACTACCCGACAGTACGACCTTGACGAATTTGCTGGCCAATTGGGCGGCGTAGTAATTGGGGTAACTCTGGCCAACGCGGGGCTCTTCGAGGTGCCAGGCGAGTTTGGGCAAGCAGCGCTCCATATCCCCTGCTTTGAGTACCATTTCGTAGTGCTCCGTTTTGAAGCGTGCCGACATGGCCTCCGCTTTAGTGCGCTCGTCGAAGGCTAGTTCGATACCGGATGCAGAGCTTAGATCGAATCCACAAGTAAACGATTTCAGGTAAGGGAACGACTGGGCGGCCACTGCGGTAATAGAGCCACTGTCCATACCCCCACTGAGGTAGCAGCCCAACTCCACGTCGCTGATGAGCTGTCGGCGTACCGCCTGTCGGAACAGCCGATCCAGTTCTTCGACGTAGGCTGCTTTATCTACTTTGTAATCGGGTTCCCGAAAGCGATAATCCCAATACCGTACGGTCTGGAATACAGGGGTAGCTCCCGATAAGTGGAGCAAGGCATAATGCCCTGCCGGCAGTAGTTCAATCCCTTCGAAAAGCGTTTTCCGGGTAAAGATATTCTGGAAGGTAAAATACTCCAGTAGCGCGGCGGTATCCAGGGTGCGTTTGAAACCGGGGATAGCCAGGATAGCTTTTTGTTCGGATCCAAATGCGAACACGCCGTCCTGCTGACCATAGTACAGCGGCTTGACACCGTACCGGTCGCGGGCCAGCAGCAAGGTCTGGTCGCGTCTGTCCCAGAACGCAATCGCGTACATGCCATTGAATCTCGACAATACCGACGGCCCCCAGTGCGCCAGGGCATAGAGGATAACCTCGCTGTCGGTTTGGCTGCTAAACCAATAACCCAGCGCCTCCAGTTCTTGGCGCAGCTCGAGGAAGTTGTATAATTCCCCGTTGTAGGAAAGGACAAAGCGGTGGTCGCCGGTGATCATCGGCTGGTGTCCGGCGGCCGACAAATCGAGGATAGCCAGCCGGCGATGGCCGATGCCCACATGGTTTTCAATCCATTGCCCTTCACCGTCCGGGCCCCGATGTGCGATGGCGTCGGTCATTCGGCGCAGCGTATCCGAGGCGACCGGCTTGCGGTCGAGGTGAATAAGTCCGGTTATTCCGCACATTCGGGTTGATATTCGAGTACCAGCCGGATGACATACTGCTGTTCTTCATCCGTCATACCGTGAAATAAAGGCAAAGAGATGCTGCAATCGTTGGCTGCATAAGCCTGGGGGAAGTCCTCCCGTTGCAAGCTGTACTTATCCCTGTAATAGCTTAGCATGTGTACCGCGTGGGTAGCGGGTCGGGTAGATACCCCTGCTTGCTGTAAATAATCCATGAAAGCATTGCGGTCGGCATGAATCGATGGAATATTGGCTGGAGTGAGCGGCCTGGGTTGAAAGAGGCAGGGATAGCTCTGATACCCGTGGGTATATGCGGCGGGGGCAGACGGGGTGCGCAGCCAGCTAAGTCCGCTGAATGCTTTGTCATAAACCCGAGCAAGGCGCTGGCGTTCCTGGAGGATGTCGGCAGCCCGATTCATCTGGGCGGCACCGAGGGCTCCCTGGATATCTGTCATGCGCTGGTTATATCCTGCATCCGGATGGTCTGCCAGGAGATACGGACGAGGCCCTAAATGGCGCTGCAAATCGGAGATAGCGGCTCCGTGATCCCGCAGGCGGCGCAGTTTTTCAGCCAGCTCATCGCTTTGGGTCGTAATCATCCCCCCTTCTCCGGTGGTGATGGCCTTCCGCGGGTGAAAGGAGAAACAACCGGTGTCGCCAAACGTTCCGACGTGCTGCCCCTGATACCAGCTTCCGAAGCCACAGGCAGCGTCTTCCACCACCCAAAGCTGGTTTGCTTTGGCGATTGCCAGCACGGAATCCATATCAGCAGCTAGTCCGAATAGGTGTACCGGAATGATTGCTTTGGTATGGGGCGTGATTTTTTCTTTCAGGGAAGCAATATTTAAATTGAAGGTCTCCAGGTCGATATCGCAGAAAACCACTTTACCTCCGAGGTGTTCGACTACATTGGCGGTAGCAATCCAGGTGAAAGCGGGAACAATGGCCTCATCACCCGGTCCGAAGCCCAATGCGGCCAGCGACAAGTGCAGGGCGGTGGTACAGGAGGTCACTGCGATGGAGTGTTTGGAGTTGGTAAACGCGCTCCATTTTTCCTCGAAGGCGCGCACCTGGGGGCCTTGTACCAGCCATCCGCTCCGAAGCGGTTCGAGGACGCTATTGATTTCTTCTTCCGTCAAACTGGTACGGGCGATAGGAACATTCATTTTATTGGTTTCCATTTCCGTTGATTTACCCTTTATCCAGACCGGTAGCGATGCGCCAGTCGATTAATTTCTGAAGCCCTTCGCGCAGGTCGTACTTGTAGCGGAATCCCAGTTCCTGTTCGGCTTTGACCCGAGAACCGATGCGGTTTTGCACCAGGGCACGGGCGTCGTCTGCGCCGTATGGGCGATAGGTGACTTTGAGGTCAGAGCCTTTGAGCTCGAGGATGAGGTTGCACAAATCGCGGATGGACGTTTGCACCTCGGTGCCCACGTTGTACATGCCAAAAGGCGTTTCACTTTTCAGCGCCTGTACATTGCAGCGAGCTGCGTCTTCGACATAAATAAAGTCGTAGGCCTGGGACCCGTCGCCGTTGATGACCGGGGATTCGCCGGCTTCAATTTTGTTCAGCATGATGGGAACTACGCCCGTGTACGCCGCCGTCTGATCCTGGTGGGGGCCATACACGTTCATATAGCGCAGGCCGATAATGGGCAGTCCATAGCGCTCATAGAACGCGGTGGCCATCGCCTCCCCGGCAATCTTGGTAGCCCCGTAAAAATTCTTGTTGTTGAAGGGGTGCGACTCGGTCATAGGCAGCTCAACGGCATCGCCATAGACTGAAGCGGAGGAAGACCATACCAGCTTCTTGATATTATTTTTGACACAGGCTTCGAGCACGTTGAAGGTACCGGCAATATTCACATCGAACGCGGTACGGGGGTAATCCTTGCAGTGGAGCAGCCACATAGCGGCTAATGAGATTACATAATCTACGCCCTCCATAGCCTTGTTGAGAATGTCGGTCTCGCGAATGTCGCCGCCGATGGGAAAGAGCGTGCAGCGCGGGTCTTTGAGCTGCTCCTCTATATTGGACAATTTTCCCCGAGCGAAATTATCATATACAATGACTTCTGCGACATCTTCCTTCAGAAGCTCGGTGATTACGAAGCTCCCGATGAAACCGGCTCCACCAATTACGAGAACTCTGCTGTTTTTCAGATTCATGGAAAAATGATTAAAAGACGAAAGGTTTGTTAGTCTCTGCCTTCGCTCGATAAAAAAGTAAGCGATGACAGGGCGAATATACGTAGAATTCGTGGGTTTTATTTGCTCCCCTCCGGATGCAAAAAAATCCCCTACCTTTGCTTTTTGTAAAATACAAGCCGCATTTCGAAATGGGAGTTGTTCAAAGGCAGGGAATAAAACGCAGTATTTTGTCGTACGCCGGGGTTGGTTTGGGGGTCTTGAGTACGCTTTTCGTTTATCCGCTGGATATGGATCACTATGGGCTTTCCCAGTTTTTGTATAGCTCTGCCGAGTTTTTGTGGCCTTTCATGGCACTTGGGATACCGAGTCTGGCGGTGCGTTATTTCCCGTATTTTCGGGATGACGGCGACAAGCACCATGGGTTCCTGGCGTTATTGCTAGCTGGGGTACTGGCGAGTTTACTGCTCCTGGCTGTTTTTTCCTGGTTTTTTCACCCTTTGGTTTTCCGATTGATTGGTTGGACGGGGCTCAACAGCACGCTATTTCGGGAAAATGCGCCCTTTGTCTTTGCGCTGAGTGCGCTGATGATGCTCAGCAGTCTGCTGGAAGTCTATACCTCTAATTTTAACCGGATTGTCATTCCTTCGATTTTTAATAACCTACTCCCTAAGATTGGATTGCCGCTGCTCATTTTGGGTACATACTATGGATTCCTGAGTGCGGACGCCATGCGCTGGGGGGTGGTAGGCATAGCAGCGCTGGGCTTTATTAGTCTGGCCTACTACCTCCGACGGCTGGGTGAGTGGCATATCCGCCTGCACCTCGACTTTCTTAAAACATCGCCGTTGAGAGAAATGGCCACCTTTGCTTTTTACAATATCATTGCGGGCATAGGTACCCTACTTGCTTTTCGCCTGGGCACCATCATGGTGGCCTCTCTGAAGAATACCACCCAGGGGGGGATTTTCAGTATCGCCAATTTCATCAGCACCTCCATCGAAATCCCGTTTGTAGCCTTGGCAGCTATTACGGGCCCCCTGTTTTCCAGCAAGATAAAGGAAGGTGAATGGGGCGAAGTAGCGGAATTATTCCAGCGGGGTAGTCTCACTATGTTGATAAGCGGTGGCTATCTGTTTTTGGGCATCGTGGTTTGTTTGGATGACCTCTTTCAGCTAACCCCCAATTACGAACAGCTAAAACAAGGTGAGCAGGTAGTCTGGTACCTCGGTTTGGCCAAGGTAATAAGTATGACCATTGCGCTCAACACCTATGTCCTGGGATTTTCGCGCTACTACCGGCTCACGCTCATCTCCATGCTGATACTCTCCATCCTGAATATCAGTTTGAATTTTACGCTGATTCCCTGGCTGGGCATGAACGGAGCGGCCATTTCCACCTTGGTATCGGTATTGCTGTACAACGTGCTCAATTCCTTGTTTACGTGGTTTACCTTTAAAATTCAGCCATTAAGTAAGCAATCCGGGTATGTTTTTCTGTTCAGTCTGCCCATTTTGGTGAGCTACCGGTGGCTGCCCGACACGGGGCATCCCCTGATCAATATTTTGGTAAAAGGCAGCTTTGTCACGCTGTTTTTTATTGGTCCCGTTTGGTACTTCAAGGTATCCCCTGAGCTAAACGCTATGTTGCAGCAGGTGTGGCGGTCGGTATTCAGGCGAGCTACGCCGTAGGGTTATTTGATTCTCCGATAGACGCTATATAGTCCTGATAGACCAGCCGAATCCCTTCTTCCAGGGAAATGCGGTGTTTCCATCCCAGGCTATGGAGTCGGCGCACGTCCATCAGTTTGCGAGGGGTTCCATCGGGTTTGCTGGCATCGCAATGTATAGTGCCTTCAAACCCTACGATCTGAGCGATGCACTGTGCCAGGTCGCGGATAGAAATCTCTTCTCCGGTGCCGATATTTACGAAGCCGGCTTCATCGAAGTGTTCCATCAGGAACAAGCAGGCGTCGGCCAGGTCATCGACGTGCATAAATTCGCGGCGTGGGGTGCCGCTGCCCCAGATGGTTACGGCAGGCAGGTTATCGCGTTTGGCTTCATGAAATTTGCGGATGAAGGCAGGCAGCACGTGGGAGTTTTGGAGGTCGTAGTTGTCGTTGGGGCCATACAAATTGGTGGGCATGACGGAAATAAAGCGGCAGCCGTACTGTGCCCGATAGGCATCACAGAGCTTGATACCGGCAATTTTGGCGATGGCATACGGTTCATTGGTTGGTTCGAGTAGTCCGGTGAGCAGCGCCTCCTCCTGCAATGGCTGGGGAGCTAGTTTGGGATAAATACAGGAAGAACCCAGGAAAAGCAATTTTTTCACCCCATTCCGGTATGCCGCGTCGATGACATTGTTTTGAATCATCAGATTGTCGTACAGAAATTCCGCGCGATACCTATCGTTGGCCAGGATACCCCCCACTTTAGCTGCGGCGAGAAAGACAAAATCGGGTTTTTCCTCCTGAAAAAAGGCCTCCACCTCGGCCTGCCGACGCAAATCCAATGCGTGGGAACTCCTGAGTACAAAATGCTCGAATCCTTTTGCGCGCAGTGCGCGCAGGATAGCCGAACCGACCATACCGTTATGTCCGGCGATATACAGGCGATCTTGCTTGTTCATCTCACTCATAATCCCTCCGTGTGGAAAAGCCTGCATTTTTCAAGAGCTTCTCTCTTTTTTGTTGTTCCAGATCAGAAGCCATCATTTCCTGTACCAGCTCCGGGAGGGTACAAGACGGCCTCCAATGAAGTTTTTCAAAAGCCTTTGAGGGGTCGCCAATCAGCAAATCTACCTCGGTAGGCCGAAAATAGCGCGTATCGACAGCCACGAGCACCTGGCCGGGTTGTACGGGTACGGTGGCGTCGGAGCAAGAAGCGACTACCCCGACCTCAGCGGTGCCTGTGCCGTGGAAGGCGAGGGCTACTCCAATCTCCGCAAAGGCCATACGAACGAAGTCCCGCACTGTTGTTGTTTGTCCGGTAGCGATTACAAAATCGTCGGGGGTATCCTGTTGCAGCATCCGCCACATCGCCTCTACATAATCGCGGGCATGGCCCCAGTCGCGGCGGGCATCCAGGTTGCCGAGATAAAGCTTGTCCTGCAAGCCTTGGGCGATACGGGCAACCCCGCGGGTTATCTTGCGCGTGACGAAGGTTTCACCGCGCAACGGGCTTTCATGGTTGAAGAGAATGCCATTACAGGCAAATATCCCGTATGCCTCGCGGTAGTTTACGGTAATCCAGTACGCATAGAGTTTGGCCACTGCGTAGGGTGAACGCGGATAGAACGGTGTGCGTTCGGATTGAGGCACTTGCTGTACCAATCCGTACAACTCGGAAGTGGACGCCTGATAAAAGCGGGTTTTGTGCTGAAGACCCAGGATACGGATAGCTTCCAGCAGGCGCAGGGTACCGATGCCGTCGATTTCAGCAGCGTATTCCGGCTCTTCGAAGCTGACCTGGACATGGCTCATGGCGCCCAGGTTGTAAATTTCATCCGGCTGCACCTCCTGCACGATGCGGATAACATTCGTAGCATCGGAAAGGTCGCCGTGGTGCAGGAAGAAGCGGCGATTATCTACGTGCGGGTCTTCGTACAGATGGTCGATGCGCGCCGTGTTGAACAAAGAAGTTCGGCGTTTGATGCCGTGCACTTCATATCCTTTGCTGAGCAGCAGCTCGGAAAGGTAGGCGCCGTCCTGGCCGGTGATACCGGTGATAAGAGCTTTTTTCAAAACAATAAATTGGCGTTTAACTTAAACCTGATGATACCACTTATACCAATCGACGAAGGATTGCACCCCTTGGTCAACCGACGTATTGGGTTTGAAGTGCACCAATTCCTCCAGGGCACCGACATCTGCCAGGGTAGCGGGCACATCCCCCGGCTGGATATCGAGGTTGATACGGGTTGCTTTTTTTCCGAGTGCTTTTTCAATCGCTTCGATGTAAGTATTCAGTTGTACGGCGGCCGAGTTGCCGATATTAAAAATCCGGTATGGCGCCGACGAAGTAGAAATCCGGGGTGATTCGCCCGACCAGGTGGGATCCGGCGCGGGAACCTGAGGCAAAAGGCGGATAATACTCTCGATAATATCGTCCACGAACGTGAAATCCCGCACCATGTTGCCGTGGTTAAATACGGTAATCGGCTCGTCGGCTATGATAGCCTGTGTAAACTTATACAAGGCCATATCGGGTCGTCCCCAGGGGCCATAAACAGTAAAAAAACGCAGCCCGGTGGCTGGAATCTGAAACAGATGGCTATACGCGTGTGCCATCAGCTCATTCGATTTTTTGGAGGCGGCGTAAAGGGTGATAGGATGCTCCGTTGGGTCATCCTCGTGCAAGGGCATACGCGTATTCAGACCATATACACTCGACGTACTGGCAAAGACGAGGTGTTGCACAGCACTGGCCCGGCAGCCCTCCAGCAAAGACAAAAACCCGTTCATGTTGCTGTGCATATAAACACGCGGGTTTTCCAGGCTGTACCGAACCCCGGCCTGTGCGGCCAGATTGACCACAAAATCGAAGCGCTGGGTCTCCATAAAGGAGGTGATAAATTCAAAATCCGCCAAATCTGCCTGTACGAACCAATAATTGGGAAAGGAAGTACTTTGAGTCAGTTGCTTTTCCTGAACGACCTGATGGTTGATGCCCTGTGCGTGCAGTCGGTCGTACTTGAGCGCGGTACCATAGTAATCCGTCAGCTTATCGAGGCCATACACTTCAAATCCTTCCCGGACACAGCGCATAGCCAGATGAAAACCAATAAAACCGGCGGCACCGGTAATCAGAATCTTCTTTTTCATCATCAGGGGTTTCGTTATAAAATAGTCATTAATCGCGCCATCGTTCTGTCTTCTTTATCGCAAGCTCCGGGCTGGGTAGCACCCAATATATCCGCCTGCGATGAAGCATTTGGCGTTAGGGTAGCATACGTTACCGGACACAGCGACCTCTTTTTTGAACCCACCGGAAGTACAAAATTCGGTGAATAGGTACATTCCAAAAAAGGGCTTCGCCTCCTATAGGTCGCACTACCTATAGCACTATACACCACAGGTTGGATATGCGGTACTCCAGGCTCCACCATTCAGCGCGCAATTTAGCCGCAATTCCGTACTTTTCAAAGGGGGAAGGGGGGCTGGCGCAGAAGTAGGTCGTCCATTCAGTACGGCTGGATTTTCCGCCAAAGAATATTCACGGATCCATGTTTGGGGGCAATAAAAGCAGAAGGCACTTTAAAATCCGGGAGCCGATGGCCGGTAGAGATATTACAAAGGTGATATCCTTTATTGGCAAACCACTGCTGTAGAAAAGAGGCATCCATCCCTTTTTCTTCCCACAGATAAGGCGCCCATTCCATTAGGATATCCGGACTAAAATGTGCCAGAGATTCTGTTCCACCTTCCAGGACATCCCATTCATTCCCATCCACATCCAGTTTAATTAAATCGAGGCGATCCAATTTCCACTGAGCTACGAGAGAATCTAAAGAGCAGGTAGTACTTCCTTCTGCCGATTTAAGCTCGCCCCGATGAATAGGGTGTTTATTGTCTCCGCCTGCCAATGGCCAGCTCGAATAAACGGCTGTTTGGGATTGTCCTTCCGCGTTACTCAAAAATGCCTGTACGATGGTTAGATACTCCGCTAGCTCCGGGTTGAGATCCCTATTTTTTTGAAGCTTCTGAATAGCCCAGGTTGTAGGTTCTATGGCATATACCCTACCGCCTCCCGCACGTTGAAGAAAACGCGCCAAAGGCAGGGCATGGGCACCTATGTTGGCACCGATATCCAGTACCACTGCCCCTTTTTTTTTGGAGAGCGTCCTTTGAAAAAGTAGGAATGTATCTACCTCAAATAATCCGTTAAGATAAATGGCAAAATCCACTCCTTCTCTTAAATCTAGGTGCCAGCGAATCCCCCGTCTGCTTACTTCAACCCAATGTGACTTACCCCATAATTTTCTAAAAAAGAGAAGCCCAAAAGATAAGAATCCTGCCAATCTGATTTTCTGACTGGTATTCAGATGCCATAACATACTAAAAGATCTAAAGGTACGTGCTACTATGGCTGGTTAGAAGGTTAATTCATCTTAGCCAGCCTGGACTTTACAGTCATTCCTGCCAATTTTCTAAATTTCCGCAAGGCTGCTAAACCACGCCGTTGCCACTGCCATCTAAAAAAGCTATTCCACGCAATCGTTTAGCGGCAACTCCTTTGCATTATTCACCGACAGTAACCGTGCACGGTTGCCTCCATCCAACGCTGGTCAAACTGACAACCTTCATTTTCAGGGTCTGTAGTGAATCAATTTTTCAGCCGACATATCGGATTGTATGGCTATTTGATGAGTCCCGACCTACGTTTTTTTTTTCACTACGATAAGTGCGAACATAGCCCATTGGGATTCCCCCCCATTTCGTTCGACCCAACGTATCCAGGAATATGTAAACCCAGGTAATACACTCCGCATAGAAACGCCACCGGATAACAAATAAGCCAGCGGCATTAAAGGCTTCACTACTTGAATAACTAACTCAGGAAATTTTTTTTCAAATAAAGCCCGGTCCCGCTCAAATACCATCCATGGCAACGCCCCATTGGCATTGGAAAGGGGCGCATCTTCCTGAAAGTCTAATGCCCATTTTTTTGATTCCGGTAAAAAAGGCTCATGATGTAGGTGCGTATAAATCCATTCCGACCAAGGTGTACGCCACGGCTCAATCATGCAAACCTTTCCCCCTGGACGCAGGGTGCGTATGGCTTCTTTTAAAAATAAAGCAACATCGGGAATATGATGAAAGACATCCGTCATGACGATTGCATCCAATGATTCTGCATCGAACGGCAAATCACAGGCATCTACTACCCTATCAATTCCCTCCACCGGAAATACGTCACTACTAATCAAATCCGGCAACCAATCCTTCAAAAAGCCAGCACCCGAACCCAGTTCGAGTACTTGATCCTTTCTATCCAACGAGCCAATAATAAGCTTGTACCACTCTACATACAGCGCATGTAGGAATCGTTTTTCACGAACAATGGTACGCCGGGTAGCGGTCATAGTAGGGTCATCCAGGGATAGACCTCTTGTCAGAGGATGTGCAAGCAAACGCTGTAAATAAGCCATAGTATCAAATAAACTTTAGCCGACGCATGGCAAAAACGACCATGCGCAAAAGCAACCAGCCATGTCGCCACCGGGAAATATTTGTTTCTCCATATCGACGTGCCCGATAGCGTATGGGTACTTCTACTATTTTGAGATTTAAGCGGGCAGCACCAAATAATAAATCAAAATCACCAAAGGGGTCAAAATCACCAAAATAAGCCCGATTCTGTACAATCCGCTCGTAATCCTTTTTCCATAACACCTTAGTGCCACACAACGTATCACGTATTGGCTGTCCGATCAGCCAACTGAAAGCCCAGGAAAAAAACTTATTGCCCAGCAAATTAAAGAAGCGCATCGCCGCTTCCTCCATAGGATAAACAAGCCGCACCCCATTGACAAACTCCGCAGAACCATCTGCCAGCAGAGAAAAAAAACGGGGTAAATCTTCTGGTGGGACTGTGATGTCCGCATCCAAAATCATCAATATATCTCCGGTAGCTGCATCAAAACCAGTGCGTACTGCGTCGCCCTTCCCCTTGCCAGGTTGCTTAAGCAGGCGTCCGTTATACGCTGGATATTTGGCCAAGGTACGTTCGATTACCTCAAACGTATCATCAGATGAATTACCTTCTACGAATATAACCTCCGTGCCACCACCCATCGAGGGGATACGCAATAATAGCTCTTCAATATGCCCCGATTCATTCCTTGCAGCCACGATAACCGAAACCCGGGGCTGCCGCGACGACGGGGCAATAAGCGGCCTCGCTACCATAAAATTCGTCATGGCCAACCAACGAAAGGGCGGGAATCGAACTAAATACCGATTGGCTATGAACGAAAGCAATGGGATAGGTATGGGAACTACCACCTCTTCCCAGTTACGAAGCCGTTGAAAACCCGTTATTTCAAGCATATTTATCATGTCGTGCGGGGTCAGCCAGTTTTGAGGTAATCTATGCGTAGCTACTCCCAACCATTCTCCAACCCGCATGGGCATATTCCATAAATGACTATAGAAATTAAAAACGAGCCGGGTCCCCGGATGACAATACCTTTTTGCCTGCTCCAACACGTGCTGCACATCCCACACATCATTTACCAGCTCAGATAAAATGATATAGTCGGCCTCCCACACACCAATATCCAGTTGGTGCGCATCCGCACATATAAACTGAATTTCTGGGTGTTTTTTTGCCGCCTTTGCAATAGCCTCTTCCGAAAAATCAATCCCTACACCCCTGGCAGGCTTCAAATAGGCCAACAAATCACCCTCCCCACACCCCAACTCCAATACCGTGGCCCCCTCAGGAATGAGGTGACGATATACTTTTCGAAGGTACTGATTATAGTAATGCCCCCATGTCCAGCTACTTTTTCTTATAATGTTATCCCAGTGGCTACGACGTGCATTGGAATAGTCAGCAAACTCAGAATAAAAAGTTTGATACTTCATCGATTTCTTTTAACACCAAGGAATACGATACCAGCAAGTAAATGACCTAATCACCGACAGACGCTGGAAAACGAAATTGTATATCTTGCTCCGTTGGAACAGCCCCTGTAAATGGCTTCCGAAAATAAAAAATGGGATGCCCATCAGAAAACTGAATGCGATATAAATGGGCGCCCTCTTTTTGTAATAGCATACGGGTTTCCGAATAAAATTCCGGAGAAAGCACTTGTATTATTTGTGGTAGCGACACCTGCACCTCATTGATTCCCAGCCACTTTACCGATCCATCATCTACTACCCTTACCTCGAGACCCGGATAGGGCTTCCGAATCTGCTTTTTGGCAACCATCCGATAAATTCCGGAAAATGGAATAGCCAAAATTATGAAGAAAAGAATGAACTCCGGAAATCGCTGAAAAATAGCCGGAGAGGCCTGACTCCCCTCTACTAGGTCACCTAACCGTCTTTCCCGAAGATAGGTGGGAATAATCGCCAGCATCAACGATAACCCGGGAAAAAGAGAAGCGACTATCCGCCACCCTCCTGAGGTAATCAAAATGGGTGCAACGGAAACGAATGAGAATAACGATATCCCAAAAATCCAGCTTATTATACTATTTCTTTTAATTAAGAAACTGATAATCAGAACACATATCAAAAAAATTACTATAAAAATTACAGGCAATATCCTTAATTTAGACGAACTACCCTTGATAGCTTTTTTGTTTTTTTCCCATGAGGAAGGAGTGGATAAACCAAGGCCAAGCCCTTTTTTGACTTCTTGCAACAGCACTTTCGGCATCCGTCGCACCCCTTTCATGATGCCATTTACTGCCCATTCGGGATGCTCCCGGATATTTTTTAGCGCCATATCGTACATCACGGCACTTCGTTCAGCCTCTGATTGAACCTTTTTTGTTTTGTTCTGATAGTCTCCCGCTTCTGACCAGGTGGTACCACGTGTGATTCCCAAAATAGTATAAGCCAGGTTAGCGTTGGAAGTGCCCCCCGGATGGCTGTACAATGCGAGAAACGAAGGGAGTATCCACACACAAAGTATGGCACCAAATGCCGCAATCCCCCCCCGAAAAAATGCCGCACGTGTGGACATCTTTAGTGGAAAAAACGCTACCAACGCCATCAGCGCAGGCATTAGCGGATTGAATGGCCTAAGCAAATAGGCCAGGCAAAGCAAAAAAAGGCCGATATAGACTTTCCAATACCCTCTGCTATGTTCACCAGATAAGATACACGCCAACCCAGCGGCTGCAGCTGTCATCCCATTCACTTCCGACATCAATCTCGAGGCAAACGGAAAAGCCCAAACTATAAGCATAAAACCAGCGGACAGGGCAGCCGCCAACCCAGTTTTTCGACTCAGCGCCATCACCAATGCACTCACAGCCATTACAAGGAGGTTCACGCGCAATATCATAAGTGTAAGTACTCCTCTACCGGCTATCTGAAATTCCAGAATGTTTATCATGGCATTTAGCGGCCGCCGTGAATTAAATGGATCAAAAAGTCCCTTAAATGGATAGTTCAGCAACTGAAAATAATAACCCCTATCATCCCAAGGAGGAAAAAACAAAAAATTGATGGATCCCTCATGCGCACTGAGCATTGTCACCGAGGTACCCAGGCTAACTGCCACAATAAACATTATGCCAAATATCCGATACTTTTCAGAAAACGGAAAAATTCGCTCATCCTCCCATCGTACTATCACCTGCAAAATTGAACCCAACAAAAATATGGCTGCCGCTATCCCAAGCATTCGAGGCATCCAACTGCCAGGTATGCTTTTCCCTAGGTGGTATCCTATAAGGTCCCCTAATCCCAAAACCAGAGCATAAGCCATTACTTCAAGACATCCTGACCAGATACCCCATACATATTTTTTAGTTGTTTTCATCTGATGGTATAAAAGAGCCTATTCAGGCAACTTGGTTTTTCATAAAAAGTACCCGATGTGCAAATGAGCTTTTACTAAAAAAAAACAGGTAATCCTTCAAATGGTACAGCCCCAACCACTTGCATAGCCCTAGCTCCAATGTGCCGCCATCACCGCTCCAACCTCGTCGATTTCCGCATCGTGCAGGTCATAAAACAAGGGCAGCCGAATGAGCGTATCCGTGTACCTGTCGGTATGCGGCAACACCCGTCCATCATGCCGCCCAGCATAGTACGGGCTGCTGTGTAAGCTGATGTAATGAAAAACGGCCAGGATACCGCGTTCTTTCAATTTGGCCAGCAACGCGGTGCGTTCCTCTAGGGACGAACACAATACATAGTACATGTGGGCATTATGCGTAGTATAGGCCGGGATATGCGGGCGACGGAGGTGCCCGCGCTGTTCGAATGGCGCAAGCAGGTCGTGGTAGCGCGTCCAGTGCCGCATCCGGGTGGCCTGGATATCGTCCAGCGATTCCAGCTGAGCGTACAGAAAAGCAGCAATCAGCTCCGAAGGCAGAAAGGAAGAGCCCATATCCACCCAGCCGTACTTATCGACCTCTCCCCGCCAGAACGCCGACCGGTTCGTTCCTTTTTCCCAGATAATCTCCGCACGGTGTGCAAGGCGGGTATCGTTGACCACCAACATACCGCCTTCCCCGCTACTTATGTTCTTTGTTTCGTGAAAAGAAAAAGCGGCTAAATGACCCATACTCCCCAGGGGACTCCGCCGGCCGTCTGGCCATCTATAGTAACTCCCGATAGCCTGCGCCGCGTCCTCTACTACCCACAAGCCGTACTGCTCGGCCAACGCCATTATTCCCGCCATATCGCAGGCCACCCCGGCGTAATGCACGGGTATGATAGCTCGGGTACGCGCAGTAATCAACGGCTCCAACGCCGCAGCATCCATGCCGGGATGATCCGGACCGGAATCGACGAAACGTATGATGGCTCCACGCAATACAAAGGCGTTGGCGGTAGAGACGAAGGTGTAAGACGGCATCAGGACCTCATCCCCAGGCTGGATATCCAGCAGGATAGCAGCCATTTCAAGGGCGTCGGTACAGGAGGTAGTGAGTAGGCAGTGGGCAAACCCATAGCGATCCTGGAAATACTGATGGCAACGTTTGGTGAAGCTTCCGTTGCCCGACAGGTGGTTAACCGCTATTGCTTCCTGAATATAATGCAGCTCCTTTCCGGTTAGGTGTGGTTTGTTGAAGGGTATCATTGGGGTATAGTTTGGCTACCCCGAAGATACTCCATTCCTTTTTTTTGCCGCTGAATATCCTGGAAAAGCGCCGTCGGTCGAGCTATGTTACGATTTATCTTGAGGAGGCAGCCTCCAAGGTATGCCACACCAGCAGTCAAAAAACTTTTCGGACAACTACCATTTTAAAAAAGTAGCTCAGCCCACGACCACTATCCGGATACCCTGCGCGTCGGGCTGCGACTATCGATCAATGGACGGAGGGCTAAACCGAAAAATGGCGGCGCATGATATCCTCCAAAAAATGCTGGTCGATGGTATCGAACGAATCCGGCTCGGAGGAGTCCACATCAAATACCGCCAGGAGCTGACCTTGGGGGTCGAATACCGGCACCACAATTTCCGATCTGGAATTTGGATCGCAGGCGATATGGGCTGTACCTTGTGCTAAGGCGTGGACATCGCCTACAATCTGAGTTTTTTCTTCCCGGGCGGCTTTTCCGCAGACTCCTTTTGAAAAATCGATATGCAGGCATCCGAGGGTACCTTGGTAGGGGCCTACTGATAGCCGCCCGTTGCGTACCATATAAAAGCCTACCCAGTAATAATACGTGAGGTAGGTTTTTAATATTCCGTTGATGGTAGCCATCTTGAGTACCCAATCGCTCTCTCCCTCCAGATTGGCATCAATCGCCTGTACGGCTTCGATGTAGGCACGCTCTTTCCGGGTGCTATCCATTGGCAGGGAGGGCTTAATAAAATAGGGCATTTCTGCGGATGCAGCCATGGTACAAGGTATTTGGATGAATAATCGCGCTATTGGACGCGGCAAAAATAGTGTGTATAAATAGGAATCCTGCAACCTGTTGGTCGGGATTTTTAGGCCGATGGACTTCAACGCGTATCGAGCTGATACGTTTCGATGACCTGGATGAGCTTGGAGGCATAGGCGGGGTCTGTCGCATACCCGCAAGCCTGAAGCCCCTCCGCCCAGCCTTTGTAGTCGTGGGGCGGTAGCCGAAACAAGGCCGCGTAGCGCGGCTGGGTGCGCAAAAAATCTACAAAATCCAGGTAGCTGTCGGTCGGCGAATCATAGGCCCGAAAGCAATCCTGCATCCGATAGCGCCTGCCCCGGAGGTATTCCGTGGTAGTGAGGCAATAGGTGCGCGCTGCGCCATGGGCCTTTATCCCAAAATGGTTGTTGCCCCGACGAGCCAGTTCACTGCTCCCCCAGGCACTCTCGAGTCCCCCGACCGCCAGCGGTATCGCCGGGGGCACCCCGCTCCTATCCGCGGCTGTTCGAGCCACCGATGCATACGCCGACACATACGCCCGGATATGTGCCGGACGCTCCGGGCCCAATACCCGCGCGTGTATCCACCATACCAGCACCCAGCTCGCCACCAGCATCCCAATAAAACGCAACAGTTCACGGGTTCCCTGCACCGCCATTTTTTGTCCAAATGTAGGACGCGGACCTGAAAAAATAATGCCGATTCGTCCATTTATCCTTCGGCGTATCGTTCCAGCAGCGTAAACGGCCACCCGACTGCCAGACAGGGGTTCTATTCAAAGGAAAATCGCATTTTAATCCTACTTTGTACCCTCCATTAAAACTGTTCCCTTTTTATCGGGTTTAACTATCTACTATAGTTTCCTTCAATACCTTTATGGGCGGATATATCGACAAACAAAGGCCTGCGCAACCAAGCTCCTTCCGGGGTGTGCAAGCGTTGATATACGCAAAACCCACGGTAGGAGGATATAGCCACTTCGCCAATTAAAAATAACTGATATGTCTCTTTTTATTCATCCAGCCAGATTTACCGTTTTTTTTCTGGCCGCTATGGGTACAATCATCAGTGCCTGCACTTATGAGGAAGTAGCCCCAACCGATTACTCCGGCGACACCTCCGGCATTTGCTTTGAATCCGATATTCTTCCGGTATTTCAGAGCAACTGTACCCAGAGCGGCTGCCACAATGCAGTCGAAAAAAAGCACGGTTTTGATCTGTCGGACTACGAGGGCATTATGGAAGGCATCTATCCAGGAAGCCCTGATCGAAGCAAAGCATACCAGTACATGATCAAAACCGGAGACAATGTGATGCCCCCTGCTCCTTACAGTCGGCTCGACCAAGCTACCCTCCGCATAATCGCCCAGTGGATTGAGGAAGGAGCCCGTAATACGACCCAATGTGCCACCCCTTCAGGAGGAGGAAGCGGGAACACCTGCGATCTAAGTGCCGTCACGTACTCCGGCACGGTGGCGCCGTTGATGAAAACATACTGCAATGGCTGCCATAGCGGAGCCGCAGCCGCACACAACATTCGGACAGACACCTACGCTTACGTGAAAGCACTGGCTGCTAAGCCATCTTTCATGGGATCCATGCAGCACCTCCCCGGCTATTCCCCCATGCCCCAGAACGCTTCTAAAATGTCCACCTGCCAACTCGACCAAATTGCCAAATGGATCGCGTTGGGCGCAAAACAAGATTGATATGTCAAGCACCCGTTTTTTCCTGCTGCTGCTGTTGTTTGGAAGCTACACGCTGGCCGCACAGCAACGCTACTTTACCAAAAGTGCGTCCATCGTATTTGATGCCGACGGCCCCTTAGACGACGTAGAAAAAATCCACGCCAAGAGCACCACAGCTTCCTGCGTGGTCGATGTCGCTACCGGACAAATGGAATGGGCAGTACCTATCCAGTCTTTCCGATTTGAGAATAGCCTGATGGAGGAACACTTCAACGAGAATTACCTGGAAAGTGCCAAATTCCCCAAAGCGACCTTTAAAGGAACGATTCAACATCCCGAATCCGTCAAATGGACTACCGATGGGTCGTACCCCGTGCAGGTAAAAGGCAAGCTGACTATCCACGGCGTAACGAATGATATCAGCACCAACGGCAATATCCTCATCAAAGGAGCCCAAATTCAGGCCAGCGCTGCTATGAAGGTAGCGTTGGAAGACTTCCGCATCAAAATCCCATCCGTGGTAGGCTTCAAAATCGCCAAAGAAGCCAGCGTACAAATCCAAGCAAGTCTCGAAACACTCAAGTCATCCAACTCATGAAAAAATACTGCCTACTAATCCTTAGCCTGATGCTCGTAGTAAGCACCCGAGTGGCTGCACAGGAAGAAAGCCTGCTCGACCTGCTCGGCCAGGATGAAGAAACACAAGTGGTGCGCAACGCATTTAAGAGCACCCGGGTAATCAACGGCCAGAGCACGGAAATGCTGCGGGAAGGCGTGCTCGACTTCCGCATCCTGCACCGCTTCGGCCCGGTAAATAGCGGCGCATACAATTTTTTTGGGCTGGATCAGGCATCGATGCGACTCGGCCTGGATTATGGCATCCGCGACTATCTTAGCATAGGGTTAGGCCGCAGCACGGCCAAAAAGGAATTGGATGCCTTCCTGAAATACCGTATTAAGCCGCAGACGACGGGAGCCAGGTCCTTTCCGGTATCGTTGGTGTGGGTCAGCGGCATTACCCGCAACGGGCTGGAAGATCCGTTCCCGGGCACTACCTACGCCCCTTCCCAGCGCTTTGGCTACTACCACGAACTCATCATCGGACGAAAATTTAGTGAAGGGTTCTCCCTTCAGCTCGCCCCGCTGTTGATTCATCGCAACCTGGTCGAAAACTACTTATCGCCCAACGATATGTACGCGATTAGCTTAGGCGGTCGCCTCAAACTAAGCAAACGCATCGCGTTTACCTGGGATTACGCCTACGCCCTCAACCGGATACCACAGGGAATTTCCTTTAACCCCCTCTCTGTTGGCCTGGATATAGAAACGGGCGGCCATGTGTTCCAGCTCCATTTTTCCAATGCCACCGGCATGAACGAACGCGCTTACGTGACCGACGACAACGGCGACTGGGCCAAGGGCGGCGTGCGGTTTGGATTTAATCTCTCGCGCGTGTTTCAGGTTCTCGGTAAAAATCCCTGACGGACGCTTACTAACGGGCTATTAAATTGCCCCGAAGGGGTATAATCCGTGAACGCAGGGTGTAGCCCTGAGAGGTGTCAACCCCCACGACACCAAAGCCCTGAAAGGGCGTAATACATCAGCGCCGTCCGGTGTTTTGTATATAACTTTTTACAAGTGACTGCCTCATGGCACCTGTATTACGCCCTTTCAGGGCTGGTAATGGATGCTAGTATCATCAACGATGGGCGCATGCCCATCGTTCGCATATCCCGCCCTTTCAGGGCTGGTAATCAACGATGGGCGCATGCCCATCATTCCCATATCTCGACCTTTCAGGGATATCGCGTGCACCCTGAAAACGATGGGCGCATGCCCATCGTTCCCATATCTCGACCTTTCAGGGCTGGTAATCAACGATGGGCGCATGCCCATCGTTCGCATATCCCGCCCTTTCAGGGATATGGTGTGCGCCCCTGAAATAACCCCTGCCAGAAGCGCAATTTCCCAAGCGCTATGCTTGATTTTTGTTGCCATCTCACCTTAGTGCCCTACCCCAGTGGATTGCGTTCAGAGGAAAAAACGATACCTCCGAAAAGAAATACGTCAATTATTTGGGTAGCGCAGACGAAGGCCTTAATTTTCCGATCTCGCTAATAGAGGTATTTCCTGCAGCGGGGTATTGGTCCGCATTGAATCGAAAAAGGCCCCATGATGGCTGGATTGCGCTTTAAATTTTTTCGCAAAGTCGTTTGGTTTAAAAATACTCCCCTGGGCAAGCGTCTATGGGCAGAGCTGACACACAGCTATACTACTTTTGTAGAAAACAACTCCCGGATTCGCAACCAGCTTCTTCGGTTTATTCCATTCCTGGCCGCTTCTGCCATTTCCGGATTGCTGGCGGTACTTTACTACAAGCTATTTGGCTTCTCGGAGAAAATTTTCATCCGGATATTTGAATTGGAGCCCCTCAGCATTTTTTTGCTCACCCCCCTGGCTTTTTTATTTTCCTGGTGGCTAGTGGACAAATTTGCCCCCTATGCCAAAGGCAGCGGGATTCCACAGGTGATGGCAGCCATTGAATTATCCCGATCCGACACCCGACCTTTAATCGCCAGGTTGTTGAGTCTAAAAATTATTTTGATAAAGATATTGTCGAGCATGGTAAAAATCATGGGCGGCGGTATCCTGGGTCGGGAGGGGCCTACCATCCAAATTGCGAGTTCTATTTTTGTATCGGTTTATCGCATTTTACCTGCCTGGTGGATTCGCATTTCCCAGCGCGACATTATGATTGCAGGAGCCGCATCGGGCCTGGCGGCGGCATTCAACACCCCGTTGGGGGGTATTATATTCGCGATAGAGGAGCTCTCAAAATTTCAGGTCAAAAGCTATAAACCCTATCTTTTTGTAGCGGTCATCATTGCGGGGCTTACTGCCCAGGGATTAGGGGGGTCTTATTTGTATCTGGGCTATCCCAAACTGGACGCTATTGGCTGGAAGGTATTACTCGGGGTGATGTTGGCTGCGTTTATGGCCGGCTATGCAGCTGCCAAAACGGGTCGTTTGCTCTTACAGGTGATGGGTTGGATACAGCAAAAACGCCGCCTGCATAAAAAAATGATTATTGTGGGCTGTGCCCTACTGGTAGCCATCCCCATTTATTTTGTAGGTATCGACGTAGTGGGTTCGGGGAAAGAGCTAATGGACCGGATTCTTTTTTCTTCCGATAAATCACTGCCCTGGTATGTACCCATCCTTCGAATCAGCGGACTGGTTGCGACCTTTAGCTTCGGGGGCGCCGGCGGTATTTTTGCTCCTTCCCTGAGTGCCGGTGCTTCCATCGGAGCATTAATTTCCGGCTTGCTCGACCTGGGTGACGGACAAGCCAACCTGATTATCCTGATTGGGATGACGGCTTTCCTTTCCGGCATCACCCGTGCCCCCTTTACCTCTGCCATTGTCGTATTCGAGATGACCGACCGGCACAGCGTCATTTTTTATCTCATGTTGGGTGCAGTGCTCGCCAATTCACTGGCGCGGTATATCGAACCAATCTCCTTATATGAGCGGTTGAAAGAGACCTATCTGACGGAGATGGACGTGCAGGCGCCTGCCAAAGCAAGCAAAAAATCCGGTAAGCTACCCAAGAACGACTCGTCTGTACTACCTGAATCATAACAAAGCAAGGGCTTATACATAGAACCGCCCGGTGCAGCAACGAAAGGTGTGCACCGGGCGATTATGCTGGTTGGACAGGAACCATGCTGGCTACTAATCTACCATTTTTTTATCATGATATTGCGGTACCAGACATCGTCGCCGTGGTCTTGCAGGGAGATATGCCCGCTGAATTTTTTACCAAAGGCAGGCATATCCTTGAACTTGCTCCCGGCGATTAGTTGCTTCCAGTTGTCGTCGCCGTATTTGGTTTGAAGAATTTTTTTGCCGTTGAGCAGGAAGGTCAGTTTGCCATTTTTGCTGATGATTTCGGCGGCATTCCATTCTCCGGCTGGTTTGACAGCACCCGGAGTACCGGCGATAAGGTCGTAAAGGTCCCCTGCGCGGTGTTTATGAATTTTGGCATCCGGGTGTCCATTATCGTCGAGTACCTGCATTTCCGGGCCGGTCTGCCAGACATAAGGATATGTTTTAGGTTCGTCTTGTACCCAGAAGATGATACCGCTGTTGCCATTTGCTGCAATTTTCCACTCCGCTTTAAAGTGAAAATCGCCAAAGGACGCATCCGTTACGATATCGCCGCCGCCTTGGCTCTGCCAGTCGGCTTTGTTAGATGCGTCGAGATGCAGGGCACCATTTTCCACCTTCCATGCCGGGCCGGTGCCGGATTTGCCATAGGAATGCCAGCTATTGGTTGTTTTTCCGTCGAAAAGAGAAATCCATCCTTTAGGCGGATCGCCGGCTGGATGAGCCAGCAATGACGCGGTGCCGGCGAGTAAGATTCCGGCGGTTGCGAACACCTTGAACATAGTTTGCATAGGTTGAGCTGATTATAGCAGGCCTGCATGCCATGCGCGGAAAGTGGCGATGAGATACGGGCCTGCTGGTACGAATTATTTTAATAACAAAATATACTTTACCATTTGCTGTGCATCGGCCTCGCTCACCGCTGGGTGGGCGGTCATGGGCACGGTACCCCAGTTGCCCGATCCCCCCTTGATGATGGTAGCAGCCAGTTTTTGCACATTTTCTTCTGTATTCTCGTATTTGGCAGCCACCTCCTTATACGATGGGCCGATTTTGGGCTTTGCAATCTCGTGGCAGGTGAGGCAGTCGGACTTGGCTACCAGCGCCAGACCCTTTTGATAGTCCGGGTGCTTGGCATTATCTGTTTTTGCTTCAGCTGCTGATTCAGGAGACTTGGTCTCTGCTCCGCCTCCACAGGCACTCAGGCCGGCGGCGAGTAGGATAATGTACCCTGCTTTTTTCATGTTTCGTGTTTTTTGTTTTACCATAATGAGTTAAATTCCTAAAATGCGCTTGTTGAAGGCTTCGTCGGAGCCGGTGCCGGCGAAATCATCGAACGCTTTTTCCGTAACGCGGATGATGTTCTTTTTGATAAATGGTGCTCCCTCGGCGGCGCCCGTTTCCGGGTGTTTGATAGCACATTCCCATTCCATCACGGCCCATCCCTTATAGTCATAAGCGGCGAGCTTGCTGAAGATAGCAGGAAAATCGACCTGTCCATCGCCCAGCGACCGGAAACGGCCGGCTCGGTCCACCCAGTTTTGGTAGCCCCCATAGACCCCCTGGCGGCCACTTGGATTGAATTCAGCGTCTTTGACGTGGAACATCCGGATGCGTTCGTGGTAGATATCGATGAAATCGAGGTAATTTAGGCACTGCAAAACGAAATGGGAAGGGTCATAGAGCAGGCAGGCTCTGGGATGGTTGTTTACTTTTTCCAGAAATAGTTCGTAGGTCACGCCATCGTGGAGGTCTTCGCCTGGATGTATTTCGTAGCACACGTCCACGCCGCAGGAATCGAAATAATCGAGGATAGGCTTCCAGCGGCGAGCCAGTTCACCAAAGCCCGTTTCCACTAATCCGGCCGGGCGTTGTGGCCAGGGATAGACCGTCTGCCACAGCAAGGCGCCGCTGAAGGTGGCATGGGCGTTCAGGCCCAGGTTCTGGGAAGCTTTGGCTGCATAGTGGAGTTGTTGTACAGCCCATTCGGTACGGGCGGCTGGATTATTGCGTACGGCTTCCGGTGCAAACCCGTCAAAGAGTGCGTCGTAAGCGGGGTGAACAGCGACCAGCTGCCCTTGCAGGTGGGTGGACAGCTCGGTGATTTCCAGGCCAGCAGCCTGAACGATACCTTTGACCTCATCGGCGTAGGTCTGGCTTTCAGCCGCTTTTTTCAAATCAATACAACGACTGTCCCAGGAAGGAATCTGTACCCCGGTAAACCCGAGGGAGGCAGCCCATTGGCAAATCGATTCCAGCGAATGGAAGGGCGCGGTATCGCCCATGAATTGTGCCAGGAAGATACCCGGTCCTTTTATAGTAGTCATAGCAGCATATTTAAATGTCGAATTTGGTCCATTTTTGATCCGATTGCGAGGAGGCCACGACATGGTCGATGAAAGCCATACCCCGTACACCGTCTTCGGTGGAGGGAAAATCCAGCATTTCCGGGCTTGGTTCGCGACCATCGATGCGCGCGGAAAGGGTTAGGGCAAAATTGCGGTAGAGGTTGCCAAAGGCTTCCAGGTACCCTTCCGGATGGCCTCCGGGGGTGCGGGTATTGTGAACGGCAAAGGAGGATTGGAGGCTTCCGTAGCCGGAACCTGCGCGGTAGATTTGCGTCGGCTGATCCAGCCATTTCACCAGCAGGGTATTCGGCTCATGCTGCGCCCATTCGATACCCCCCTTTTCGCCATAAACCCTTATTCGGAGTGCATTTTCCTCACCGGCTGCCACCTGAGAGGCCATGAGCACCCCGCGCGCCCCGTTGTCGAATCGCAACAACACGTTGCCGTCGTCGTCGAGCGCGCGACCAGGGACCATGATACTGAGGTCGGCACATAGATGGGAAATTTTAAGCCCACTGATGTATTCTGCAAGATGTGCCGCGTGGGTACCGATATCGCCCATACAACCCGCTTTGCCGGAGCGCTTCGGGTCGGTTCGCCAGGAAGCTTGTGGGTTGCCTGTAAGTTCCGTTGGCTCACTCAGCCACCCTTGCGGGTATTCGACCCATACTTTTCGGATAGCACCGAACACGCCATTTTTGAACATCTGCCGGGCTTGTTTGACCATGGGATAGCCCGAATAGGTGTGGGTCAGGCAAAGTAGCTTACCCGTTTCCTGTACCTTTTGGTGTAACTGCCGGGCTTCATCCAGGGTAAACGTCATCGGTTTATCCAGTACCACGTGGAAGCCGTGAGACAAAGCCATCATAGCCGGATCAAAATGTACGTGGTTGGGTGTCACGATGGTCACGAAATCCATGCGTTCACCCTCTGGAAGGGCGCTTTCTTTTTCAAACATATCTGCATACGACGTGTATGCCCGATTTTCGGGAATGAATAAGCTCTTTGCGGAATCCAGGGCGGTTTCCGCGTTGGCGCTGAGTGTGCCGCAGACGAGCTCAATCATTCCGTCCATATTGGCGGCAATCCGGTGTATGGCACCGATGAAGGAGTCCTTCCCTCCCCCTACCATACCCATTCTGAGTTTGCGATTCATGATATTGGTTATACTTTTTTAAAATAAAACAATGATTTTTTAATCAAATCCCCAACTTTAATATCCATAAGGGTAAAGTTTGAAAAAAAACACGAACTTTCGCATATCTTAGCTATTCCGAAATACGACAACAAATTACTTTTAAATTTCGATAACTTTAAAAACACCCAAGCCTATGCAACAAAATATTAACCGCAACCAGCTTTTCATTGCAAGCTGCCTGGCCCTATTGGTTACCTCCCTGTCTTTTGGTATCCGAGCTGGCATTCTCGGACGCCTTGGTGTGGAGTTTGACCTGAATGCCCAGCAATTAGCGGTCATTGCCGGTACCGCCTTTTGGGGCTTCCCGCTTGCCGTTATTATCGGTGGCATGGTAGTGGATATTATTGGAATGAAGCGCCTGTTGTTGGTTGCTTTTTTATTCCATCTGGCGGGCATCATACTCACCGTTACAGCCGGTGGCTATTGGAGCCTATTCCTTTCCACCCTGCTCATTGGGATTGCCAACGGAACGGTAGAAGCTGCTTGTAACCCGCTAGTAGCCACGATTTATTCCGACAATAAAACGACCAAACTCAACCATTTCCACCTGTGGTTTCCGGGAGGCATTGTGATAGGCACGCTCCTGGTATTTTTCCTGGATAAGCTAGGAATTGGCTGGCAGGTGCAAGTTGGGCTTATGGTCATACCCACCGTGTTGTACGGTTTCCTGTTCAGCAAACTGGAGTTTCCCGTTACGGAACGCGTAGCCAGCGGTATCAGCACCAGCGAAATGTATAAGTCACTCATGCAGCCGCTTTTCCTCGTGATGATTTTGCTGATGTTCGGCACCGCCATTACCGAGTTGTTCACCGGCCAATGGATTGACGTACTCCTCCGCAACGTATCGGATAATGCCATTCTGCTACTTACGATTGAAACCGGTGTCATGGTCATTGGCCGCGGCTTGGCTGAACCCGTGGTACATCGTTTTTCACCACAGGGCGTATTACTTGGATCCGCGGTTTTATCGGCGGTTGGACTATACCTGCTAGGACATTCCGAAGGCAATATGCTCTTTGTTGGTGCTATTATCTTTGGAATGGGCGTATGCTATTTCTGGCCTACCATGCTGGGATTCGTTTCCGAAAACCTTCCCAAGACAGGGGCGGTTGGTCTGAACCTCATGGGTGGTGCCGGTATGTTTGCCGTTTCCGTTTATATGTATTTCATGGGGGGCCGCTACGATGAACTGATTGCCGCCAAACTACCGGCAGGTGCCAATATGGGAGACTATGCGGGTGCAGCAGCAGGCAGCGAAATGGCCACGGCTTATAGTAATGCGCAAAAAGCAGCGGGGCCTGAAATTCTCAACGCAACGCTCATTATCCCTATCATACTTTCCGTAGCGTTCGCGCTCCTGTTGGTATATATGCGTGGCAAAAGCAAGCCAACACTTGCGCAAGCTTAAAAAATGGCCGGAAAAGACAATCGTAGAACGCTGATAAAAAAACTGTTCGCAGGCACGCTGGCAGTAGTTGCCGCTGGCAAACTACGCTTGGGTGCCTCCGATCGTTTAACCCATACCATGAAGGGAACTATCAACCACTCCGTATGCCGCTGGTGCTTCAACGACCTGAGCATGGATCAACTTTGCCAGGAAGCCCGACGTATCGGCCTGAAAGGTATCGATTTGGTAGGACCGGCTGACTGGCCGGTACTCCAAAAGTACGGATTGGTATCCACCATGTGCAACGGGGCTGAAATCAGCCTGGTCAAAGGCTGGAATAATCCTGCCTACCACGAAACGCTCATCGCGAATTACACCAAACACATCGACCTGGTAGCCGATGCGGGCTATACCAACCTGATTTGCTTCAGTGGAAACCGCGACGGCATGGACGATGCTACGGGGCTTGCCCACTGCGCGGAGGGACTAAAAAAAATCATGGCCCACGCCGAACGCAGGGGCGTGCTGATTATCATGGAGCTACTCAATAGCAAGGTGGATCATCCGGACTATATGTGCGACCGCACGCATTGGGGGGTGGAATTGTGCCAACGCATTGGTTCCCCCAATTTCAAGCTCCTGTACGATATCTACCACATGCAGATTGACGAAGGGGATGTCATTCGGACGATTCGTGCGCATCATGACTATATCGGCCACTACCACACGGCGGGGGTTCCGGGAAGGCATGAGATAGATGAAAGCCAGGAACTGTACTATCCAGCGATCATGAAAGCCATTGCGGATACCGGATTCAAGGGCTATGTAGCCCAGGAATTTATGCCGTTGGCAGCCGACAAGCTCAGCTCCCTTCAGAAAGCGGTGATGATTTGCGATATTTAACCATATACAACACATTAAAAATTCAGAATAGACATGCCTGAACAAACATTCGACGCAATCGTTGTAGGCTCCGGTATCAGTGGGGGCTGGGCAGCCAAAGAACTCACTGAAAAAGGGCTCAAGACGCTGGTGCTTGAACGTGGTAAAAACATTGAGCACGTTAAAGACTACGTCAACGCCAATAAGGAAGCATGGGACTATCCATACCGGGGTACCCGCACCGTGCAAATGGAAGAGGATTATCCTGTGCTCAAACGGGATTACCCGCTCAATGAAAAAAACCTCGATTGGTGGGTAAAAGATTCCGAATGCCCCTATACAGAAGTGAAACGCTTCGACTGGTTCCGTGGATACCAGGTAGGCGGACGCTCCCTTCTCTGGGGTCGCCAGAGCTATCGGTTTAGCGATTTCGATTTCGAAGCGAACGCAAAAGACGGGATTGCCACGGATTGGCCGGTACGCTACGCCGAAATTGCTCCCTGGTATGATTACGCCGAACGCTTTGCAGGTATCAGCGGCAGCATCGAGAACCTGCCGCAGCTTCCCGACGGTCAGTTCCTCCCACCCATGGAAATGACCTGTGTGGAGAAAGATGTGGCTGCTCGCATCAAATCGCACTACAACAACAAACGGACGATGATTATCGGCCGCACCGCCAACCTCACTGCTCCACACGAAGGCCGTACCAACTGCCAGTACCGCAATAAGTGCTGGCTTGGATGCCCATTTGGCGGCTACTTCAGCACCCAGTCTTCTACCCTGCCGGCTGCCATGAAAACTGGCAACCTCACGCTGCGCCCCTGGTCGATTGTAACCAAGGTGCTGTACGACAAAGATACCAAGCGCGCCACCGGCGTAGAGGTACTCGATGCCCAAAACAACCAGACCTACGTCTATAAAGCAAAGGTTATTTTCCTCAATGCCTCCACCCTCAACTCGACCTGGATCTTGATGAACTCCGCGACCGATATCTGGCCGGAAGGACTCGGCAGCAGCAGTGGACAACTGGGGCACAACCTCATGGATCACCACCTAGGGGTAGGCGCTTCCGGTAAAGTAGATGGGTACGAAGACAAATATACCTTTGGCCGCCGCCCCAACGGGATTTATATCCCCCGCTACCGCAACCTTTTCGGAGATAAGCGCGATTATCTGCGTGGCTTTGGCTACCAGGGAGGCGGAAGCCGCGAAGGCTGGGGCCGCGAAATCAAGGAGCTCACCATCGGCGCACAGCTTAAAGAGGCTTTGTCAGAACCAGGAGGCTGGACGATGGGTATTGGTGGCTTTGGAGAAATCCTGCCCCACTACGAGAATAAAGTCACCCTCGACAAAACGGTCAAGGACAAATGGGGACTCAATGTACTTGCCATCGACTGCGAACTCAAAGAAAACGAGCTGCGCATGCGCAAGGACATGATGAACGACGCCGTTGAAATGCTCACTATCGCCGGTGTCAAGGACGTACAAGGATGGGATGGCGACGGAACACCCGGCCGGGGTATCCATGAAATGGGTACGGCGCGCATGGGCAAGGATCCCAAATCGTCGGTGCTCAATAAGTTCAACCAGGTATGGGATGCCCCGAACGTGTTCGTAACGGACGGTTCCTTTATGACGTCGGCTGCTTGCGTGAACCCATCCCTTACCTACATGGCCTTCACCGCCCGCGCGGTCGATTATGCCGTGAAAGAGCTCAACAAACAAAATATTTAATCCTCAATCTGCCACGTTATGAACAGAAGAAAAGCCATATCGACTGTTGCCCTCATTATGGGAGGAACTGTCCTCGGGGCAGAGTTGTTCCTCAGCGGCTGCAAAGCAAAAACAGCCGCTACGGGTGCCATTTTCAGCGATTCAGATGCCAGCTTCCTGGATGAAATAGCCGAAACCATCCTGCCTGCCACCGATACACCCGGGGCCAAAGAAGCCAAGGTAGGTGAGTTTATTGTCCGGTATGTTCAGGATTGTTATGAAGAACCCGAACAAGCGGTCTTCCTAGGCGGTATGAAACTCATTGAGTCGCACGCCGTGGAACAATTCGGTACGCCGTTTATGAAATGTACTCCAGAGCAACGCCTCGAACTGCTTACCGCGCTGGATACCGAACAAATGTTGTATCAGGAGGAAAAGACGCCCAATGAGCCCCCACATTATTTCCGCATGATGAAAGAACTCACGCTGTGGGGCTTCTTCTCCTCTGAAGTAGGGGCAACCAAGGTACTCCGCTATATCGAGGTGCCCGGCCGCTACGAGGGCTGCGCTCCTTATGAAAAAGGTCAAAAGGCCTGGGCGACCTGATTTCTTAACCCGCCGACTTCTGTATCCGGATACCGGTTCATAGATTAATGTAACGCTCCTGCCTGGCTTTGGGCAGGAGCGCTCTTCTCCGGAAATCAGCCTTTGCGTATATACAAGTATAAGTGTTTTGCAATCCCCGGAAATGCAAAGCACTTCTGCTTTTGTAGCATACAATATGGGCTTCCCAAGCGCTGCTATGTCCCTCCGGCGATACGGCATCGGCAAAATCAATAATTACTATGTCAACCAACCGCAGAGATTTTTTGCGCAACAGCGCACTGGCCGCGTTCGGGCTTTCCCTACCTCAAGTACAACAGGCCTTGGCCAACGGGGTAGAAGGAAAAAAGCCATGGCGCACCTTCGGTATTCAACTTTGGACCGTTCGGGATGTCATTGGCAAAGACCCGAAGGGCGTACTCGCCAAGTTGGCCTCTTATGGGTACAAGCAGATTGAGAGCTTCGAAGGCCCACAGGGTATGTTCTGGGGCATGAAGCATACCGAATTCAAAAAATACATGGATGACTTGGGAATGCAAATGGTCGCTTCCCACTGCAACCACCTTGAAAACTTCGAACGCAAAGCTGCCGAAGCCGCTGAAATTGGTGTCAAACACCTCATTTGTCCCTGGAAAGGCGCCCAGAAGTCCATTGAGCAGTTTAAAGGCTTTTGCGACGAATTTAATAAAGCCGGAGAAATCTGCCGGAAAGCGGGTATCCGGTTTGCTTACCACAACCACGATTACTCCTTTAAGGAATTGGATGGCCAGATTCCTCAGGAGGTGATGATGAAAGGTACCGATAAGAACCTGGTCGATTTTGAGCTGGATATCTATTGGGCAGTGGCTGCAGGCCAAGATCCCAAGAAATGGTTCATGGATTACCCGGGTCGCATCCGTCTGTGCCATGTAAAGGATCGGGCGAAAAACGAAAAAGGATACGAATCCTGCATACTGGGAAAAGGAAGCCTTGACTTCGCCGATATTTTCAAAACAGCCACGAAATACGGACTGGAAACCTTTATTGTAGAACAGGAAGAATATACAGGCACCACCCCGCTCGACGCAGCCAACCTAGATGCGCTGTATCTGAAAAGCTTATAAGTCAGTCTTTCCGTTCAAAAAACAGGAGACTGTCTCAAAAGTGTTCTGTCGCCTTTGGCGGGAGAACACTTTTTTTTAGGTCTATTTTTGCTGATTGGGTACAATACAGGCAAAAAAAAGACGCTTCGGACAGCCCTTTCTTATTGGTGGAGTCGATTGGAATCTTTCCTTTCCTGGAGTTTCTGATGCGTGCCCCCCGATGGAATCGATACCGGGGGCTTACAAAACGCCGTTGGTTGCGCGCTAAAAGCAGGAAAGGCCCGCTGGAAACCAGCGAGCCTTTCGTATTTCAGGTATTATATTATCTCAATGAGGAGATTAATAGCCTGGGTTCTGCTTCAGCTTAGAGTTAGCATCGAGCTGAACCTGAGGAATTGGGAACAGGCGCTGATGCGTTTTGCTGGAAGTGCTGGCTTTTTCCCACCAAGCATTTTCCCACTTACCGAAGCGGATTTGATCCTGACGGCGAGTCATTTCAGCGAACATTTCGCGGCCGCGCTCTTCGAAGAGTTTATCCAGCGTAAGTGCCGTAAATGGCTCTACACCAGCGCGGGTACGGATCTGGTTTACCAGAACCAGTGCCTTTGCAGCGTTACCTCTTCTGAATTCAGCTTCTGCCAGTGCAAGAACGATATCGCCCAGACGCAAGATAACGAAGTCGTTGCTCATGTTGGGCGTACCACCGCGCTCATACTGATACTTACCGATACGAGCACCACCCTGGCGCCAAGAGTTCGGGAAGATTTCGTTGATTTTCGGCGTGAACGTCAGCGGCGTACCATCTGGGTCAATGGATTCTGCACCTGGATCCTGCGTACGGGAACCATCTGCATTGTACTGCGGACCAACTACGAAGTTGGACAGACGCTTATCCTGCGTACCCTGAGAAGGAGCTTGTGCCAGACCAGCCCAAACGTTTCCTTGTGGGCCTGGGTTCTTAGCTGGGTCGATGTAAGAGTTGTAGAACTCTTCAACAACCGCATATCCGTTCCAAGGCTGATCCGTCAGGTTATACACGCCCTGGCTAGCATAGTGCAGCGTCATCTGAGGCCAGTTGAAGCCCTGAGCGAACACCTTGTCGTAAGGATATACGAGGATGTTTTCAGTAGAACCACTGTTATTTACGGCGAAGTTGTCGGCGTAGCTGGAAGACAGGCTGTAAGGACCCTGGTTGATGATAGCTTCTGCGTCGGCAGCTGCTTCAGCCCATTTAGCCGTTCCGGTGTACACCTCTGCGTTCAGGTAGAGTTTGCAACGGATAGCCAGGGCAGCCCACTTGGTCATACGGCCATAAGTAACCGAGCTTTTAGCGGTAGGCAGCAATGGAATAACGGCGTTGAGTTCGCTCAAGACGAAGTTATACACTTCTGCGCGCGTGGAGTTTGCAGGTGGCTCTTGGGCGGTGAAGTCCACTACCAGCGGAACGTTACCGAACGCATCCAGTGCCCAATAGTACCACAGTGCGCGGATAGCGCGAAGCTCGGCGATGAACGCCTGAGATTCGGGGGTACCGAGCTGGCCGAAGGAGTAGATCAGACGGTTTGCCGTGTTGATACCACCATAGAGGAAGGTCCATGCGTTGTTGAAGAAACCGTTGTCTTTGGCAAACTGGTGAGCGTGGAGCTGAATAAGAACCCCACCGTCATACCAGTCACCGCCTTTGGTAGCGATGACCAATTCATCTGAAGAAATTTCGTTGCAAGACCACAGGTTGGAGTGGTTACCCAGGCCACCGAAAGAAGAGTAAGCCTGACCGAGTGCTGCAATGAATTCCTCATCTGTTTTGAAGAAGTTGTCGGCGGTGATATCGCTGTACAACTCCTCATCGAGGTTGGTACAAGCCGGGCTAAAAAGCGTCAACACCAGGCCAACCAAAAGTGCACGTCTTATAAATAAATTCTGCATTGTTAAAATCATTTTTGGATTAGAAACCTAAGTTAACACCAAACGTAAGGATGCGGGTGGTGAAGTAGGTCGAACGTCTTTCGATACCAGGAGCGAGTGGATCGTTGTTTTCTGAATCGACATAGCGAACTTCAGGATCAACACCGGTATAGCCCGTGATAAGGAATGGGTTCTGAGCGGAGAGATACATCCGTGCGCTCGTGAAACCAGCACCAGGCTTCAGACTGAAGCGATAACCGATAGTAGCGTTATCGAGTTTTACGAAGTCGCCTTTTTCAACGTGTGAGCTGTTGACCTGTGCTTTTGTGATCTTAGGATCATAGTACTTGGTCTTTACTACGTTGAAGCTAGCTACGGTAGTAGATTCCGTGTTCTCGTAGAAACCACGGTAGCTGTTGAGGATATCGTGTCCGAAAGCACCGCGGAAGAACAGGTTTACGTCGAAGTTGCCGAACGTAAGGCTGTTATTGAAGCCGAGGGTGAAGTTAGGCAGACCCTGACCGATTACCGTTCTGTCGTCGTCGCAATCGCAGTACTTGCCATCGCCGTCCAGATCCTTGAACTTAGGCGTACCGTTGTCGTTTACGCCAATCTGGATTGGACCCCAGATTTGGCCGAGCTCTTCTCCTTCCTTAACACGAACGAGTTCGGTGTCGTTCTGACCAGGAGAACCCATACCAGCGCGGTAGAGTACCCCGCCGTTGCCGAAGCTCAGGTCGCCGGAAGTAAGGCTTACTACGGTCGTTTTGAACGTAGAGAAGTTTAAGCCGGTTGACCAACGGAAGGACTTAGTGTCCACTACATCGTAGTTCAGGGCTACTTCCAGACCTTTGTTAGACAGTTCGCCGATGTTTACGAGCGTTTGGCTGTAGAGGTTTGGTGGCACAGGAACGTTAACGAGCAGGATGAGGTCTTTCGTAGAGCGGCTATAGTAATCGACGGTACCGGTCAGGCGGTTGTTGAACATACCGAAGTCCAAACCGAAGTCGATTTCGTTCTTAGTTTCCCAAGAGAGGTCTGGGTTGGCGTTGGAGACGGGGCCATAGGAAGGCACATACGCTCCGTTGTAGAAGAAGTTACCTTGGCGGCCGAAACGCTGCAGAGATGCGTAAGAGCTGTTGGGCTGGTTACCCGTTACACCCCAAGAAGCGCGCAGCTTCAGGTTGTTTACGTTGGGAAGTTCAACCAGGTTGGACAGGGTGATACCCCCGCTAACAGCTGGGAAGAGACCCCACTTGTTGTTTTCACCAAAACGGGTAGAACCCTCGTAGCGTGCGCTGGCAGACAGGAAGTAAGTTCCCTGGTAGTTCAGGTTGGCACGGCCGAAGAAAGCGACCAGTTTGTTGGTGTTCTTGTAGCTAGAAACGTTACCCAGACCGTTTGCGAAGTCGAGGGCAGCGCCCATGTTGTTGTAGGTGAACGCATCCGTCAGGAAGTTACCACCCTGCATATAGTTGCCTTCATACGCGAATTGCTGATAGGAGTAACCACCGAGGAGTGCGAGGTTGGCGTCGCCAAAGCTCTGATCCAGGTTCAGGGTTGCTTCCAACAGTTCGTTGAAACGCTCGTTGTTGGTGATGGTTGCGAGACCGTTGCGGCCGAAACCACCTCCGAACTTAGAAGTTTTAGGGGAGTAATCACCGCGGAAGTCCGATTCCCACTGACGGGAGTAGAACACACCGGCGCGCAGGTTCTCCAGGAGGCTATATTCGCCGCGGAGGCTAGCCAGGGTGCGGGTATCTTTTCCATCGTGGATGTTCTGCTCAGCAATAGCGAGTGGGTTGACCCAGTCGAAGATATCGCGCTGGGCATAACCGCCGAAACGGCCACCTGCCGTTGGGCTGGTCAGCGTATTGTCATAAGCAGGAGACGTTGGGTTTGCGATTACCGCATAGCGGAAAGAAGCAGCATCTCCGTAGGAAGCATCCTTAGTAGTCGTGGAGAGGTTAACGGTGAACGTAGCTTTGTCGTTCAATGCACGCTGAACCAGGTTCAGGCGGCCGTTGAGCTGCTGGAAGCCAGAGTTCAGACCAATACCTTTTGCATCGCGCAGGTTCATGGAAGCGCGGAACGTCGTTCCACCCGTACCACCGGCAAGCGACAGGTTGTGTACCTGAGAACCGCCCGTTCTGGTTACCAGATCGAGCCAATCGGTGCTGGCACCGAGATCGATCGCACCAGGTGCTTTGCGGTAATCAGCGGCATCCATGTAAGGAACCGTGCGAGCGAGGCTTTCCATAGCAACAGAACCGTTGTATTCTGCCGTTACTTTACCAGCCTTACCGGACTTCGTCGTAATCAGGATTACGCCGGAAGAACCACGGGTACCGTAGATAGCTGCTGCGGAACCATCCTTGAGGACATCGATGGAGGCGATGTCGTTGGGGTCAACCGTAGCGAGCGAGCCACCGATAACGCCGTCGATAACTACGAGCGGTTCTGCGTTGGCACCTACCGTAGATACACCGCGCAGACGAATCTGGAAGCCACCGTTGGGGTCACCACCTGGGCGAACAACGCTCAGACCGGCAACTTTACCCTGGAGCAACTGAGAAGGGTCGTTCACCGTACCACGGTTGAAGTCTTCCGTCTTCAGGCTCGTCACAGAGCTGGTGATTTCTTTCTTGCGCTGGGTACCATAACCCACTACCACTACTTCGCTGATGGCCTGAGATTCCAGTGCCAGTGCAACGTTGAGTACGGAGTTGCTTCCTACAGCAACAGTCTGTGTGGCATAACCGGTGAAGGAGAAAGTCAGCGACGCGTTGCCCCCAACTTTCAAGGTAAAGTTACCATCCAGGTCCGTAACGGTACCATTGGAGGTTCCTACCTCTAAAATGTTAACACCGGGAAGTGACTCCCCGGTTTCCCCATCTGTTACCTTTCCACTGACCGTGCGGCCTTGTGCGGCAGCCGTCCCTATGGCTAAACCGACAAGACACACCACAGAGAAGGCAAACTTCAGCAGTTGTTGTCTCATAAAAAAACTAGTTTAATTAAGTGCATGAAAAAATCCATACTAAAAATCCGGCGCGGAAGGAACAAGGATTGCCGAGTTTCGGAGAATGGTTTGGGGAAACTATCACCTGTGTTCTGCTCTTTTGGTCTTACGTGCCTTTAGGACGTAAAAATAAACATTTCTATAACATTCCAATAGATTCATAAAATAATCGCCCTTTTTTTGAAAAATCGCAATTTTATATTCGGTTCTGGATTATTGCATAAATTGGCAGTCTAATGCGCCCTAAGTCCATTTACTTTTCCCTGAATAGCAAAAAAAACCGCCGATATCCTGCAATATTCTGCGCTATTCGGTCAATTTAAGCTCTATTTTGCAAGATATTGCCAATTCAACCAACCGTTGGGAGTATGTAAATAATACCATTATGAAAAAAATTAAATTGCTTTGCCTGTCGCTTATCGTACTGTTTTCCCTTCATGCCCAGGATTTCACCCAATCGCCCTGGCACATACCGGCCAGCAATATGGAGGGGGGCACCTATTACGGAATTACCTTGGCCAATGGCATGGTGGGCCTCCTTTCTTCGCCCGAACCAATGAAAGTAAAAGAAGTCGTACTCAATGGAGTGTATGACTACTACCAGCGCGGCCGGGTAAGCAATATCCTCCAGGTTTTCAGCCATCTGAATATGCACCTGGAAATCGACGGCCACCGGATCAGCGCAAAGGATGTGCAACATTTTTCACAGGTGCTCGACATGAAGACAGCCACGCTCCAGACTACCTTTCAGTACGGAGATAAAGTAAGCGTCCAGCATCAGCTCATGTCACTGCGAAATTTGCCCTATACCGCCCTCAGCATCATTGAAGTCAAGGCACTAAAAGATATCGACCTCACCCCTATTAATTATATTCAGGCCCCCGACCACCTATCCGACATCCGCAACTACTACGCTGAAATCGACCGGCCCCATGTGCTTATTCCGCTCATGAGCTCTGAAGGCCGCTCCCCAGGAAATAAGCTGGTTGCCGCCTCAACCTCCTTTATTTTTCCGGAAAAACACGGAGAAGAGCCGCATATTATCCATGAGGACTGGGACTACAACATGCACCTGATTAAATTTCGAAAACACCTGAAAGCCGGCGAATCATACCGCTTTGCCGTAGTAGGCTCCACCATTTCATCCGTCCACAACAAGGATCCGCGCAATGAGGCCGAACGCCTCACCATATTTGCCCGACTGGAGGGCATCGAACGACTCCAGCAAGCCCACCAGCGCGCCTGGAATAGTCTCTGGAAAAGTGATATCCAGGTAGAAGGTGACCTCTCCGCCCAACGAGCTATCCGATCGGCGCTCTACCATCTCTACTCCTTTGCCCGCAAAGGCAGCGCCCTCTCCCTCTCTCCTATGGGACTATCCGGGCTAGGCTACAACGGCCATGTCTTTTGGGATACCGAGCTATGGATGTACCCTCCCCTACTCGTTCTGCAGCCCGAAATCGCCCGATCCCTACTCGAATACCGCTTCCAGCGTATGGAGGCTGCCCGGCAAAATGCCTTCGCCCACGGTTTCGACGGCGTCATGTTCCCCTGGGAATCGTCGGCCGACGGGTCGGAAGACACCCCGGTATGGGCGCTCACCGGCCCCTTTCAGCAACACATTACAGCGACTATCGGATGGGCGTTCTGGAAATACTACCAGGTCACCCAGGATAGAACATGGCTCGAGACCCGCGGGTACCCCGTACTCCGAGAAGTCGCTGATTTCTGGATTAGCCGGGTAGAACCCGATGCCGACGGCAGCTATCATATTCGCAATGTCATCGGCGCCAATGAGTGGGAAGAAAATATCGACGATAATGCCTTTACGAATGGCATGGTCAAAACCGTACTGGAATACGCCACCCAATCGGCTGAAGTACTTGGCTATACCCCCAACCCTCGGTGGCGGCAAGTCGCAGCCCACATCCCCATACTTCGATTCCCCGATGGGGTCACCCGGGAAAATACGACCTACCAAGGACAGATGATCAAGCAGGCCGACGCCAACCTTTTAGCCTACCCGCTGCGCATTGTCCAGCAAAAAAGCGATATCCTAAAAGACCTAAATTACTACGAACCCCGCATGTCGCCCAACGGACCCGCTATGGGCAACGCCATCCTCGCCACCCTGTACGCTCGTTTGGGCAATCCCGAGAAGGCATATCAGTTGTTTAAAAAAAGCTATGAACCCAATGAATTACCCCCATTCCGCGTACTCGCCGAAACAGCAGGGGGCTCCAATCCCTATTTCGCCACAGGCGCCGGCGGTATGCTGCAAGCCGTCCTCTTTGGCATCGGCGGACTGGACATCACCGACCAAGGTATCATTCAACTCGACACCCAACTTCCAAAAGCCTGGAAAAATCTCCGGGTCTCCGGCATCGGCCAGGGAAAAACAACCATGGATAAAAAACAGCGCTGATTTTTGGTATTAGGAGGTAAAAAAATGGGGTTTTCTTCTCATCAACAGACAGGCTTGAGGCCTGGCTTCGAACCGTTCTACTGACGCAAAAGTATAGCCACGACCCCAGCGCACTCATAAATCGGTTTGCGCTCATATTCCAAACGCTTTTTGAAATCGATGAAAGGAACTTTTTTCAAAAATTCATTGTCTATTACATAAAAACAACCGCACTCAACCAGGAAACATTCAGAGTGCTTTGGAAGCAACTCCCCCCAAATCAAAATTCGGCAGCCATGACATGGATTGAAGAAGCATTTGAAGGATACCAAAGGGGTATCGAACAGGGTATCGAACAGGGACTAGAAAAAGGCAAGGCGCAAGGGCTGGACCTGGGGATAACGCTACAAAAACTGGAAATCATCCGCAAGGGAATCCAAAATCATATTTCCCTCTCCATCCTTAGCACCTTAACCGGCTACTCCGAATCCGAAATCCAACGTATTGTCGAAGAGGAAGCACTGAATAAACATTAATGCTTTCACCCCCTCGGAATATTCTACGGATGCACGATACAAAATTTTGTAACGATGACCTGGCTATAGAAATCCCGAAAAAAGAATATCCTTTCAAATACCTTCGGAACAACGCCATACACGCGCTCTAGTATCCAAACACAGCCAATAGAATATTTATCTTCCATTTTAAATTCGAGCGCTATATTTGTATGTAAAAAGGCATTTTAGCCTTTATCAGACATGATAGCAAAAGTACGGGCAGTAAAAACGCACGTCTGCCTAATGGTGGGCGCAGGGTTGTTATTCCAGGTGTTAAGCAGCTGTGACTCTTCTCAACAGACTGCATCAGATACCTTATTTGTTCTCCATTCCGCCGAACATACCGGTATTGATTTTAGCAACGACCTGTCTTACACCGAGCAACTCAATCCATATACCTTCCGCAATTTCTACAACGGCGGCGGTGTCGGAATAGGCGATTTCAACCAGGATGGATTACCCGACCTGTTTTTTTCCGGCAACCTCGTCCCCAATAAACTCTACCTAAACCAAGGGGAGTTCCACTTTTCAGATATCACCGAAGAAGCAGGCATCGGCAGCGAGGGAGTCTGGACCACCGGCGTCAGCGTGGTTGATATCAATGGCGATGGACTGCTCGACATCTATACCTGCAAATCTGGCCCCCCCGGTGGCCATAACCGCCACAACGAACTCTTTATCAATCAAGGCAATAACCCCAAAGGCATTCCTACCTTCTCTGAACAAGCTAAAGCATTCGGCCTCGACGATGAAGGACTTTCCACCCACGCAGCCTTCTTCGACTACGACCGCGACGGCGACCTCGACCTCTACCTGCTCAACAATAGCCTGCGCTCCGTTGGTGGCTACGACCTGCGACTCAACCAACGCAATGTTCCCGACCCACTCGGAGGCAACAAACTCTACCGCAACGACGGAAACACCTTCTCCGATGTGAGCCATCAGGCAGGCATTTATACCAGTGCTATCGGTTTCGGTCTCGGCGTGACCATCGGTGATATCAATAAAGACGGTTGGCAGGACATCTATGTATCCAACGATTTTTTCGAACGCGACTACCTCTACATCAATAACCAAAACGGTACCTTCAGCGAACGACTCGAATCCTATATGCGCGAAATCAGCATGGGATCCATGGGCGCAGATATGGCCGATATCAACAACGACGGCCTGCCCGAAGTATTCGTTACCGAAATGCTCCCCGAAACCGACAAACGGCTCAAAACAACGACCCAGTTTGAATCCTGGGATAAATACCAAACCGCCGTCAACCAAGGCTACTACCACCAGTTTAGCCGCAACGCACTGCAACTCAATCTCGGCAAAACCCCTTCCAACGATTGGGCATTCGCCGAAGTATCCCGACTCGCCGGCGTACAGGCCAGCGACTGGTCCTGGGGTGCCCTTATCTTGGATATGGACAACGACGGACTTAAGGATATCTTCGTCGCCAACGGCATCTATAAAGACCTGCTCAACCAAGACTACGTCAACTTCATCGGCAACCCCGATATGGTGCGCAGTATCCTGCAAAAGAAAAAACAGGTCATCAAAGAACTCATCGATTCCATCCCCAGCAACCAGGTTCCCAATTATGCCTTCCACAATACCGACGGACTTCATTTCGAAAATAAAGCTACCGAATGGGGGCTCGGCATTCCATCCAACTCCAACGGCTCCGCTTATGGCGACCTCGACAACGACGGCGACCTCGACCTCGTGGTCAATAATGTCAATGCGCCCGCATTCGTCTATGAAAATCAAAGCAGACAACAATTTTCCGACCGCCATTTCCTAAGCGTTTCCCTGAAGGGGATAGGTAACAATCGCTTCGCACTGGGTGCTAAAGTCACCCTCTATGCCGGCCAAAAAACATTCTACCAGGAACTCGCCCCCATGCGCGGATTCATGTCCTCCGTCGATTATAGGCTTCTGTTCGGATTGGGCAGAGATTCCTTGCTCGACTCTATCCGCGTCGAATGGCCCAACGCACACAGCTCCCTGCTCACTAAGGTAGCCGCCAACCAGTTCCTGACTCTCAGCCAATCCGACGCGGCTCCGAGCACTCCCTTGCCAGTTTTTACCCAAACTCCCGTCTTTCAATCCGTAAAACTGCCCAACGGAATTAGCTTTTTACACCGAGAAAGCCCTTTTGTCGATTTTGATCAGGAACGCCTGCTCTTTAACATGATCTCCAACGAGGGCCCCTGCGCCTGTACCGCCGATATCAACCGCGATGGCAGAGAAGACCTCTTCATCGGCGGTGCGAAAGGCCAGCCTGGAGCACTATTCGTTCAAAATCCCAACGGAACGTTCAAACCGCTTCCCGTTCCCTCCCTGCTGGATGACCAGGCCTCCGAAGACAGCGGTTGCGCCTTCTTCGACGCCAACGGCGACGGATTCCCGGACCTCTATGTCGCCAGCGGATCCAATGAAAGCTCCAACGCATCCCTTGAATTCTTGGATCGCCTATACATCAATCAAGGCGGTAAAGGCTTCATTAAAAGCCCTCAAATCCTACCCAGCCCCATCGGTTCATTCAGTACCGCAGCCGTATGCCCAGCCGATTTCGACCAGGATGGAGATATCGACCTCTTCATCGGCGGGCGCGTATCGCCCGGGCTTTATGGGGTACCACAAAACGGATTTCTACTCCAAAACGACGGCCAAGGCCAGTTTCGCGATGCCACCAAACAGCTCGCACCAGCCCTCCAAAAATCGGGAATGATTACCAGCGCCGCCTGGGCCGATTTCAACGGCGATGGAACCCTGGATTTACTCATCGGCGGCGATTGGATGCCCCTTCAGCTATTCGTCCAAAAACAAGGCCGGTTTGCCGAGGCTAGCAAAGAAGCAGGCTTCAATCTCTCCAATGGCTGGTATCATACCCTCCGTATCGCAGATATCAACCTCGATGGACTGCCGGATATCATAGCCGGAAACCACGGACTGAATTCTCGCTTCAAAGCGTCCGAGTCAGAGCCTATATCCCTCTATATCAATGACTTTGATCAAAATGGAACGGTCGAACAAATCCTCACCCGCTACGACCAAGGGAAAGAACTTCCACTGGTACTGCGCAACGACCTGGTAAAACAATTGCCGTCGCTCAAAAAGAGATTCCTCCGCTTTGAAAACTACGTCAACCAGTCGGTACAGGATATTTTCCCTGCCCCACAATATCCCAATACACTCATACTCCGTGCCTATCACCTGGAAACAGCCGTCTGGCTCAACCTGGGCAAGGGCACATTCAAACGACAACCCCTGCCGGCCCTCGCCCAACTCGCCCCCGTGTACGCCATCGCCGTTCAAGATTTCGACCACGACGGCCAACCGGACATCCTCCTCGGCGGCAACCAGTTTCGCGCCAAACCAGAAACCGGCGTGTATCGATCCAGCTATGGCCTCCTACTGCGCGGCGATGGCAAGGGACACTTTCAGCCACTGCCCCCCGCCGCCTCCGGCCTATGGATCGACGGCCAGATTCGCTGCCTGCTTCCATTCCATATAAATAACCAACCAATGGTACTCATCGCCAAAAACGACGCGTACCCGGAACTTATACATTACTAAAATAATGCGCACAATGAACCACAAATCCATCCTCCTTTTTACCCTCCTGCTCATCGGTCTGAGTACGTTCTCTTGTACTGAAAAAAGATCTCAGGTCAAAGACGGTATTAAAAATCCGGATTACCTCTTTCTGGATGTTTTCTTTGGCATGGAAAGAAAAGCGTTCTTCGATTATTGCTGGGAAATGAATAAACAAAAGAAACTCGTGCACGGTACCGGTAATACCAGCGTCCAGTATATACTGAAAAATGAGCTCGCCGAACCGGTTGTCATGCAATTCTATCCCTCCTTTTTTGAAGACAAAATTTATGAAATGCCCGTCACTTTCTTCTACGAAAAATGGGCTCCCTGGAATAAAAAGTACTGGTCTGACAAATTGCTCGATGACCTGCTCCCCGTTTTCGAAAAATGGTACGGAAAAGGCTTCAAAGTAATCCAACACCCTCGCCAGGGTAAAATTTACGCCAAAATTGACAAACACCGCCGTATCAACCTATTCGTTCGCGACGACCAGTTCGTTCAGGCAGTATTTACCGACCTCAAAACGGCCAAAGCAAAAGAAGCCGCCGATGCGAAGGCACTACTGGAAGAACCCGGCACCGAAGAAGGAAACTAATTCCATGACTCAATTCCACTTTTCGTGAAAACGCAGCATCTTTTTTCCCAACGTACCTTATTGTTCTCCGCCATTGTATTGCTGACTGCATGCCAGCAAAACAGCAGTAAAAATACCCTGTTTCGCAGTGTTCCAGCTAGCGAAAGCGGCATCCGCTTTGAGAACAAACTCAGTTTCGACCAGGCATTCAATATCTATACCTACCGCAATTATTACAACGGCGGAGGAGTAGGCCTCGCTGACTTCAACAATGATGGCCTAATCGACGTCTATTTGAGTGCCAATATGACCCCCAACCGCCTTTTTCTCAATAAGGGCAACCTAAAATTTGAGGATATCACCGAAAAAGCGGGGGTGGCCGGCACCAAAGCCTGGTCCACCGGCGTAAGCCTCGCCGATGTAAACGGCGACGGCCTCACCGATATCTATATCTGCAACTCCGGCGACATCAAAGGCGATAACAAACAAAACGAACTCTTTATCAATCAAGGTAACGACGCCAGCGGAATACCCCTCTTCAAAGAAGAAGCGGAAAAATACGGCCTGGCAGACCGCGGCTTTTCTACCCACGCAGCCTTTTTCGACTTCGATAATGATGGCGACCTCGATATGTACCTGCTCAACAACTCCTATCAGGCCATCGGCAGCTTTAATTTGCAGAAAAACGAACGCCCCAAACGCGACCCGGTAGGCGGCGATAAGCTCTTCCGCAACGACGGCAATACCTTTACCGATATCAGCGAGCAGGCAGGTATCTATGGCAGCGTAATCGGGTTTGGCCTAGGTGTCACTGTGGGAGATATCGACAAAGATGGCTGGCTGGATATCTACGTATCCAACGACTTCTTTGAACGCGATTACCTCTACCATAACAACGGCGACGGCACCTTCACCGAACAACTCGAATCCTCCGTCCGAAGTACCAGCGCAGCCTCTATGGGCGCCGACCTCGCAGATATCAACAACGATACCTATTCCGATATCTTTGTAACGGATATGCTACCCGAAAAAGACGATCGGATTAAAACCGTGACTACCTTCGACAACTGGGATCGCTACCAGCTCAACCTCCGAAATGGGTACTGGCACCAGTTTACACGCAACGTACTCCAACTCAATAACCAGGATAATACGTTCAGCGAAATCGGCCGCCTCGCTAATGTTTCAGCTACCGACTGGAGCTGGGGTGCCCTGATTTTCGACTTCGACAACAACGGACGCAAAGATATTTTCGTGGCAAATGGTATCTATCAGGACCTCACCAACCAGGATTTTCTCAAATTCGTCACCGAAGAAAATACCATCCAGCAGATTATTTCCAATAAAGGCGTGGACTACCAAAAACTCGTCGAACTCATCCCCTCCAACCCCGTACCTAATTATGCCTTCGTCAACAACGGCAACCTAACCTTCAGCGACCAGGCCGCTGCCCTCGGCCTCGGAGAACCTAGCTTCTCTAATGGTTCCGCATTCGGCGACCTCGACAACGACGGCGACCTCGACCTGGTAGTCAACAACGTCAATATGCCTTCTTTTCTCTACGAAAATCAAAGCAATACCCAACAACCCAACAACCGATACCTCAAACTGGAACTCCACGGAACTGGCAAAAATTCTGCGGCAATCGGCACCAAAATTACCGTCTTTGCCGGCGAAGATACCTACTACCTGGAGCAAGTGCCTACCCGCGGCTTTGAATCCACCGTCGATCCACGACCCAATTTCGGCCTTGGCACCCACCAGCAGGCCGATTCCATCCACGTACGCTGGCCCGATGGCAACCTGACCATACTCCGAAATGTCCCTTCCAACCAGACTATTACCCTCCGCCAATCGGACTCAACACCGGCCCAGCCTACCCCGATAACCCCGATAACCCGGCTCTTTACTGCGATCACACAACAAACGCCCATCACGTTCACCCATCAAGAAGACCCCTTCGTCGATTTTGACCGGGATCGCCTTATCTTTCACATGCTCTCTACCGAAGGTCCCGCCATGTGCAAAGGGGATATCAACAACGATGGCCTGGAGGATGTGTACGTAGGGGGCGCACGTGGTTTTGCCGGCAGCTTGTTTGTACAGCAACCCAACGGACGCTTCACCCCCATCGCCCAACCTTTGTTTGAGGCAGATAAGGAATCCGAAGATACCGACTGCGCTATCTTCGACGCCAATGGCGATGGGAAAAATGACCTCTATGTGGCCAGCGGTAGCGTCGAAGTATCCGGTAGCTCCTCCTCCCTCGCCGACCGCCTGTATTTTAACCTCGGCAACGGAAAATTCCAAAAATCTACCCAGATACTCCCATCCAATAACTACGAGAGTACCTCTACCGTACAACCCGCCGACTTCGACCTCGACGGCGATATCGACCTGTTTGTTGGTATCCGCAGTATTCCCTTTTTCTACGGATTACCCGCCAATGGATACCTACTCCAAAATGACGGCAAAGGAAATTTTGTGAACGTCGCTTCCTCCCAATTGCCAGCACTCAAAGGAATAGGTATGATTACCGATGGCCTTTGGCTCGATTATGATAAAGACGGAGACCCCGACCTCGCTGTCGCAGGCGAATTGATGCCTGTCCGGCTATTCCGAAATGACCGCACCCGCTTCACCGAAGTATCCGCCGACGCAGGCCTGCAAAAAACCAACGGATGGTGGAAAACACTCGAAGTAGCCGATATCAACCAAGACGGATACCCCGAAATCATAGCTGGTAATATTGGCCTGAATACCCGCTTCCGCGCCAGCGCCGAACAACCAATTACCTTGCATATCAACGATTTCGACAAAAACGGAAATATCGAGCAAATCCTCAACCAGTACAATGGCGGAGTTTCATATCCTATGATCCTCCGACACGACCTGGTCATGCAGCTACCCAGCCTGAAGAAAAAATACCTCAAATATGAAGCCTATAAGAACCAGCGGATGGAAGACCTCTTCACCGAACAGGAACGCCAAAAAACAATGATTCTGGAAGCCCATTTGCTGGAGACTACCTTGTTCATGAACAATGGAAAAGGTGGTTTCCTGAAAACCAGCTTACCTATGGAAGCTCAGTTTTCACCTACCCACGCCATCCTCGTTCGGGATTTCGACCAGGATGGATTCCAGGATATGCTGCTCGCTGGCAACTTCTTCGAGTCCAAACCAGAAGTGGGACGATATGATGCCAACTACGGCCTGCTGCTCAAGGGCAACGGCAAAGGCGGATTCACCACCCTAAAATCCCGCGAAACCGGATTCTATGCCCAGGGCGCTGCCCGCAGATTGGCACTGGTACAGACAGGCAAACAATCCCTGCTACTCGTAGCCAACAACGCCGACGCCTTGCAGGTATTCCAGTATAGTGCCCCCAAACCCCTCGCATCCAACTAATTCGGAAAAGTACTCAGACTATGCACCATCTGCTCCACCACCGTTGGTCTTTTTTGCTGCTTTGCGGCTTGTCGGTGGCCTGCGATACCACGACATCGCCCGACAACAGCCTCTTTCGCGCAATTCCACCTAGGGAAAGCAGCGTGCATTTTGCCAATACCCTAACCGAGACCGAAGCGTTCAACCTCATCGAATACCTCTATTTCTACAACGGCGGAGGAGTAGCCATCGGCGATATCAACCAGGACGGCCTACCCGATATCTATTTCTCCGCCAACCAAACTGAAAACAAGCTCTACCTCAACAAAGGCAACTGGTCTTTTGAAGATATCACGGATAAAGCCGGCGTAGCCGCCTCCGGTGCCTGGAAAACAGGCGTTACCATGGCCGACGTAAACGGCGACGGCCTCCTCGATATCTACCAGCGCCGCCTAGGCGACTATAAAGGTATCAAAGGAAAAAATCAGCTTTTTATCAACAATGGAAACCTCACCTTCAGCGAGCAAGCGGAAGAGTATGGGCTGGCCTTCCAGGGATTCAGCACCCAAGCTGCCTTCTTCGACTACGACCGCGACGGCGACCTCGACATGTACCTGCTCAACCACTCCGTACATACCGAACGCAGCTACGGACAAGCCGCTTTGAGAAAGTACGAAGACCCCAAAGCGGGAGATCGGCTCTACCGCAACGACCAGGGTCGTTTTCTGCCTGTCACCAAAGAAGCCGGTATTTACAGTAGCCATATCGGATATGGCCTCGGCATTGGCGTCAGCGATGTCAATAACGACGGCTGGCCAGATATCTACATCAGCAACGATTTCAACGAAAACGACTATCTCTACCTAAACAACGGAGCAGACGGACAAGATGGACCTGCCTTCCGCGAAGTCATCCAGCAGAGTATCGGCCATACCAGCCGGTTCTCCATGGGCAACGACCTGGCCGACTACAACAACGACGGGCTCATAGATATCCTTTCCCTCGATATGCTCCCCGCCGATGAAGTCGTAATCAAACGCTCAGCCGGCGATGATGCCAACGAAATATATCGCCTCAAACTTTCCTTCGGATACGGCCGGCAATTTACCCGCAATACCCTCCAACTCAACACCGGTATCCTTCCCGACGGTACCCCCACCTTCTCCGAAATAGGCCAAATTGCCGGTGTACATGCAACCGACTGGAGCTGGTCCCCTCTTTTCGCCGACTACGACAACGACGGATGGAAAGACCTCTTTATTTCCAACGGTATCCGCCGACGCCCCAACGACATGGATTATATCAACTTTATCTCCAGCGATGAGGTGCGCAAAGGACTCCAGCAAAATCCCCCTTTGAGCGACCAACGACTGGCCGATGAAATGCCCGATGGCGCTGTACCCAACTTTTTTTTCAAAAACAAAGGAGACCTAACTTTCCAGGATGTCAGCAAGGAATGGGGAATCACCAACGCAACCCTCTCTAATGGCGCAGCATTTGCCGACCTGGATCTCGATGGCGACCTGGATATGGTAGTCAACCATATCAACCAAACAGCCTCTATCCTGCGCAATTATGCCCGAGAGCTACACCCCGAAAACGCTTACATCGAACTAGCCTTTAAAGGCCACCAACCCAATACCCAGGGAATCGGTGCCCGCATACAAGCCTATACCGGCGATACCCTCCACTATATCCAAAATTTCAATACCCGCGGATTCCAGTCTTCGGTACCCCCTAGCCTACATATCGGCCTGGGTAACCACCAGCACCTGGATTCCCTGCGCATAACCTGGCCCGACGGAAAAACCCAGCTCATACGGCATGTTCCAGTCAACCAACGCCTCGTACTGAACCAGTCAGAGGCCTCTCATTCCATACCAATCCCTCCAATAGCTACCCCTCCCCTGTTGGCCTTACTTCCCGGACTCCTGCCAGCGGAAGTAACACACCGCGAAAACGAATTCAATGACTTCAACAGCGCCTTCCTGATTCCACATACCTTGTCTGCCGAAGGCCCCCCACTGGCGGTGGCCGATGTGAATAAAGATGGGCTGGAAGATGTTTATCTCGGCGGAGCTGCCGGCCAGTCAGGCTACCTGCTCATCCAAAAAAATGGCCAATTCGAACAATCCAAACAGCCCGCTTTCCAGCGCGCGATTCCAAGAGAAGAAACCGACGCCCTCTTCTTCGATGCCAATGGAGACGGCGCCCCCGACCTCTACCTCGTTACCGGCGGCAATGATGAATCCATGCCCGACAGCCTGCTCCACGACCTGCTGTTTCTAAACGACGGCAAAGGGCATTTCCTCGATCGCACCTCCTATTTGCCTGCCAACGCACAGCAAGGTGCCGTAGCCACCGCCGCCGACTTCGACCGCGATGGAGATATCGACCTATTTGTAGGCGGACGTTGTGTCGCTGCCCGATACGGCGTAGCGCCTTCCAGCTATCTCCTCCTCAATGATGGAAAAGGGCATTTCCAGGAAGCAACCCCTCCGGCATTACGCCAAATCGGCATGGTCACCAGCGCCGCTTGGGCCGACCTCAACGGAGATACCTGGCCAGAACTTATTGTTGCCGGAGAATGGATGCCCCCGATTATTTTTGAAAATAAAAAAGGAGCCCTCCATCGCCTGCCTCAACCCACCCTCAACCAATGGAGCGGCTGGTGGCAATCCATACAAATAGCCGACCTCGACTCCGACGGCGATCCAGACCTAATCCTCGGCAACCAGGGAGAAAATACCCGCCACCGTCCATCCCAAGATTATCCCCTCCACCTATATGCCGCTGATTATGATAAAAATGGCTCCCTCGACCCACTCCTGGCCTACTCAACCCCTTCCGGTGTTTACCCAATAGCTACCCGCGATGAATTAATCAAACAAATTCCTTCTTTCAAAAAACAATTCATCCGACACGCAGACTATGCCGGCAAAACCATCTCCCAAATTCTCAGCAGCCAAGCTATCGAACAAAGTATCCACCTCCAGGCGAATACCTTTCGCTCGCTGATCCTGGAAAACATCGGCGACCTGGGGTTCCAGGTACGCCCACTACCCATCGAAGCCCAGTTTAGTCCGGTAAAAGCGATTTTTGTAGCAGACCTAAACAGAGACCAACAGCCCGATATCGTACTCGCAGGGAATGCCTTCGGCCACGCACCTTACTACGGAACCTATGATGCCGGCAAAGGGCTCGTCCTCCTCGGAAAGGGAAATCTAACCTATACGCCCCAAACAATCCAGCAAAGCGGGCTGTACCTCACCGGAGAAGTCCGGCATATCGCCCCCCTTGCATTCAAGGGTAACCCATCGCTGATACTCGGTATTCACAACGAAAAGCCCCGTATTTATCAAGTAAGCTCCTCCACAAAATCGTATAAATAAGCAGTATATGAAAAAACAATTACAAGCAGGCCTCGTACTTCTTCTTCTACTTGGTTTAGCCACGAGCGGGTGCCAGAAGACTTCCAAAGAAAGCTACCAAGACGTACTCAATGATACAGAGCTCTATCATGCGTCGGTCAAAACCCTCACGGATATCATCGTACACGATATCTTTTCACCCCCGGTAGCGAGCCGGATTTATGTTTATCCCAATATCGCAGCCTATGAGATTCTCGTACACGACAACCCGTCGTACCAATCCCTGGCCGGACAACTCAACGGGCTCACCGCTGTTCCTGCCCCGGATCCTTCCAAACCCATGAACCTACATCTGGCCGCTATCCATGCTTTTTTGAATGTAGGCAAAACCCTCATCTTCTCCGAAGACAAACTCGACGCTTTTCGTCAGGCCATGTACGAACGCATCCGTCAAACCGATATTCCGGACGACGTATTTGAAAATTCCCTGGCCTATGGCGATCAAGTGTCGAAGCATATCCTGGAATGGGCAGCAAAAGACCACTACAAAGAAACGCGGTCATCCCCAAAATACACCATACGACAGGAAGCCGCCTTATGGAAACCCACGCCACCCGACTACATGGAAGGAATTGAACCCCACTGGATGAAAATCCGCACCTTGGTGCTGGACTCAGCCAACCAGTTTGTACCCATCCCTCCCTCTCCGTTCGACATGGACAAGAACAGCAAGTTTTATAAAGAAACCATGGAGGTTTACGAAACCAGCAAAAGTCTGTCAGACGAACAAACAGCCATCGCCAAATTTTGGGATTGTAATCCGTACGTCTCTACCCATAAAGGGCATGCTATGTTTGCCACCAAAAAAATCACACCTGGTGGACACTGGATGGGTATTACGGCTATTACTTGCCGACAGACCAACTCCGACTTTATGCGCACGTCCGAAGCGTACACTATGGTGTCCGTAGCCCTATTTGATGGCTTCATCAGCTGCTGGGATGAAAAATGGCGCAGCATCGTAATCCGTCCGGAGACCGTCATCAACCAGTATATCGACGAGGACTGGGTGCCACTGCTTCAGACGCCTCCATTTCCGGAATACACCAGCGGGCACAGTGTGATATCCAACTCATCGGCTGCGGTACTTACCAGCCTCTATGGAGAACCCTTCCAGTTCAACGATACTACCGAGGTGGAATTCGGACTACCTGCGCGGGTATTTGAATCTTTCTATGGAGCCAGTGAAGAAGCAGCCATAAGCCGAATGTATGGTGGCATTCACTACCGACCAGCCATCGAGGAAGGCGTAGTACAAGGCCGAAAGGTGGGCAATTGGGTGGTAGCTAACCTACGCACCCGGAAATCCGGTAGCTCCGAACAGGGGAAATAATAACCGATGCCCTACAGGATGCTGAATACGCATAAAAAAATCCTTCGCCCATGGGCGAAGGATTTTTTATACAACTAAATGATTATCAAATATTTAATCGCAGGCATCAAAAAAATCATAGATTATCCATCCGTATTAACATGGGGCACGCCGGTTATTATTTTTTAACCTCTGCCAGTAAGCGAAGCGCCACCCCATTACTCCAGCCAAATCCATCCTGGTTGGGATACTCCCCGCCGCCTGCTTTCAGTTTCAGGTCAGCTACGTTGTATTTTTCCATCATTTTTCCAGTTTCCTTAAATACGCGTTCGTTGAGTGTCAGCCAGCGGGATCGGATATTGTCGGCTAGCCGCTGTTGTTGGTATTGCCGCAATCCATTAATGGCAATCCATTGAAGGGGTGCCCATCCATTCGGTGCATCCCATTGTTGGCCGGGTAGCCCGGCGGTGGTTTGTACCCCACCAGGTTGGAGCAAGGCAGCCTGAAGCATGGCCGCAGCTGGTGCTGCCTGCTCCGGATTAGCTACCTGAAAATAGAATGGAAACATTCCAGCTGCCGTAACGGCCTTTCGGCGGGTAGCAGATGGCCAATGAAAATCTACAAAGTAGCCGCGTCCGGCGTCCCAACACAGATCTTGGATAGCTTGCCTGCGGATGCTTGCCAATGAATCAAAATGCATACCCTGGGTTTGGTTGCCGGTAGCATTGCTCAGGCGAGCGATGGTACGCTCCAGGTGGAACAGCAGGCTATTGAGGTCCACTGGTATCATCTCGGTGGTAATGATACTTTTCAGATCCCCTTCTACGGCAAACCAACGGCTACTGAAATCCCATCCCGATTCACAGGCAGCCCGCAGGTTGGTGAACAGTGCTTTCTGGGCTGCCCCGTCCAGGCCTGCGGCCAGGCGCACGTCTTCCTTATAGGATTCCGGCCGTGGCTCCGGGTTATCGTCGAAATAGCGGTTGACAATCCGCCCATCGCTCAAGCGCACCACCCGACGATGTGCAGGCTGCTGGGCACTCAAACCGCTGGCTCCTTCCATCCAGAACGCATGCTCTTTAAGCAACGCGGGAAGGTACTTATACACCGCCGCGTCGCCTTTTGACTCGGCCAGTATATTTACCATAGCGGCAAAAAATGGGGGCTGCGAGCGGCTCAGGAAGTAGGTACGGTTGCCGTTGGGGATGAATCCAATCGTATCAATCAGGAAGGTAAAATTGTCCAGCATATTGGCTATCAGGTCATCCCGGCCAGACACTTGAAGTCCGAGCATCGTGAAATAGCTATCCCAGTAATAAATTTCCCGGAAGCGACCGCCTGGTACCACATACGGATAAGGCAATGGAATCAGCGAGCCGGCATGCTGCTCATCCGGCGAGCGGGTCAGGTAATCCCATTTTTCATTCAGAATCAGCTCCAGCGACTTACTTGTGTCCGGAACATAATCCCCGCCCCGAGGTGCTGGGATCCGAAAATGCGCCTGCACAAATGCGTAGAGGTCAAAACCGGTCTTCTCTTTTTCGCGCAAATAAGCCGCAGCAATGGCTTCCGCCGACTCCAGTGGGTCACAATCCGCAAATGTCTTGGAATCGGGAAAAATAGCGGCCATTTGTACATCATGAAACAAGATGCCCAAATCCTTTTCCGGTCGGTACCTATCCGCCGACGCCAAGCCGGATACCTCCTTTTTTTCCTGACAAGAGAAAAGCAGCGAGGAAATCCATAAGCTACCTACCGATAATACAAACCATGTTGAACGTACCATACTATGAATCATTTGATGCGTATTTGAATAGCCCCTTTTGCAAAAGCCCATCCGTCATTTTTCAGGAATCCTTCGTATTTTTTTTATTTTGGTTGGATGAACGCTATGCCTTAAGTAAAGATACCAAATTACACCAAACCGCGATTTTCACAGGCATTAACTACCGACACATGAAAAAATCTATGGCCGCTTTGCTCCTTTGCACTTGGGCCCTCCTCGCCCGGGCACAACCACTGCCTTTCCAAAACCCCGCACTTCCCTTAGAACAACGTATCAGCGACTTACTCGGGCGGCTCCGTACCGACGAAAAAATTGGCCTCATGCGATACGATGCAAAAGGGATATCCCGGTTGGGTATCCCGGCATACAACTGGTGGAACGAAAGCCTGCATGGGGTAGGTCGTGCAGGACGAGCCACTGTGTTCCCCCAGGCGATAGGTATGGCCGCCACGTTTGATGAATCCTTGATTCGACAGGTAGCCAGTGCCATTGGCGACGAAGCCCGCGCCAAGTCCAATGCCGCGCGCCGTGCCGGCAATCCCGGACAACAATATATGGGGCTGACTTTTTGGACGCCGAATATCAATATTTTCAGGGATCCCCGCTGGGGACGTGGGCACGAAACATACGGAGAAGACCCCTACCTCACCGCCCGTATCGGCACTGCTTTTGTCAAAGGGCTTCAAGGGGACGATCCAACCTATCTCAAGGCGTCCGCCTGCGCCAAGCACTTCGCCGTACACAGCGGCCCTGAGCCACTGCGCCACCATTTTGATGCCAGTAGCTCAGAAACAGACCTCTACAACACCTACCTTCCCGCATTCCAAACCCTTGTCAAAGAAGGCGTTACCGGTATTATGTGCGCGTATAACCGCCTCAATACCCTGCCCTGTTGCAGCAGTCCATTTTTGCTCCAGGATATCCTGCGCAAATCCTGGGGGTTTCAAGGTTATGTCGTAACCGACTGCTGGGCACTGGATGATATCTTTGTACGACATAAATTTGTAGGCACCGCTGCCGAAGCCAGCGCCCTAGCAATCAAGGCGGGGGTCAATGTCGAATGTGGCAACTCGCTCCAGGCACTACCCGAGGCATTGCAAAAAGGGCTGCTCCAGGAATCCGATATCGATGCGGCTATGAGACCCAATTTTCGAACCCTTTTCCGCCTCGGTTTTTTTGACGAACACGTCAACCATCCCTATTTCAATATACCGGAAACAGTCATCAACAGCCCAGAACACCAGCAGCTCGCTTACCAAACCGCGCTCCAATCCATGGTTCTGCTCTCCAACAAAAACGGCGTACTCCCACTGTCCAGAAACCTAAACAAACTCTTCATTACCGGACCCAACGCCGCCGACCAGCTCGTTTTATTGGCCAATTACAATGGACACGCTGCCCAGCTAAGTACCTTTCTGGAAGGAATAACCAGCCGAATTAGTGCCACCACCGCTATCGCCTATATGCCCGGGTGCGCCCTCACCGGCGATACCACCCTCGAAAACCCCTCCTGGAACCTTCAGCAGTCCGACGCCGTAGTGGCTGTACTCGGACTTTCCCCGCTCATGGAGGGAGAAAACGGCGACGCACGCCTTTCCGAAGACGAGGGAGATCGACTCGGACTGGATTTACCCGCCAACCAGCTGGCCTATCTCCGATTGCTGCGCCAACTAACGAACAAACCGATCATCGCCCTCATTACTGGTGGCTCTCCAATGAACCTGAAGGAAGTAGCACAACTAGCGGACGCGGTGCTACTCACCTGGTACCCCGGCGAACAAGGCGGCAACGCCGCCGCAGATATTCTGTTTGGCAACGCCAGCCCTTCCGGCCGCCTCCCACTTACCTTTTACCATTCCATCCAGGATTTGCCTCCCTACGGCGATTACAACATGAAGGGCCGAACCTACCGATACTTCAACCGCGAGGTACTCTACCCATTCGGGTACGGGCTGAGCTATACGACCTTTGCGTATGACTCGCTGCGTATTTCACCCGCTGCTAAAAAATCTTTTGACGTGCGGTTTATCTTGCGCAACACCGGAAAAGTAAAAGCAGAAGAGGTAGTGCAACTGTACATCAGTCACCAGAATCCCGGAAAGAACGAACCCTTGAAACAGCTCAAAAAATTTGAGCGCGTACCGCTGCTGCCCGGTGAATCCAAAGAAGTCACCCTCCACGTGTCGGAAACAGACTTCCAATACTGGGATGAAAACCAGCATGGCCCCGTCATTTATCCTGGTTATTATGCCATTCAGATAGGAACCTCTTCCTCCGATATACGCCTGGAAAAAATGATTCAATTTAACCCTGGTCCCACAAAGCAACCATGATGAAAAACGTCCTTCTACTGCTTCTTTTTTATACCATACTTGGCCATTCCGCCAATGCGCAGCACCGATTATCCCCTATGCGCTTTGATGGCTTGCCCCATCGATGGGATGAAGCAATCCCTTTGGGCAACGGAATGCTGGGAGCATTGGTCTGGGAAAAATCAGGTAAACTCCGCCTCTCCCTCGATCGGGCGGACCTATGGGATGATCGCCCCATGCCCGACATCGACCAACTCCGTTTTGAGGAGGTCATTCGAAAAGTAAAAACCAACCAATACGCTGATATTCAACGATTGGGAGACTTGCCCTACGAGACTTATCCAGCGCCGACCAAGCTACCCGGAGCTGCTCTGGAGTTTGATATCCAGGGGCTTGGTTCGGTCACCGCTGCCACCCTGGATTTAGAAACGGCCACAGCAACCGTACAATTCAGCAGTGGGGCTATTTTTCGGACCTTCATCCACGCCACCCACCACCAGGGGTATTTCGAATGGAGCCAAGTTCCAGGTGCCCTTCAACCAGCCCTGGTGCCTCCCACCTACCACAGCGGCCGGGAAGGCGCCCAAGGAAACAGCGTAGAAGGCCAGGGTCTGGAGCGCCTGGGCTACCCGGCTGGAAGCCTGCAACAATTGCCCGGCGCTGCCCGATTCAGACAACCGACCTGGAAAAAGCATTTTTACGAAGTAGCCGTCCAATGGAATCAACAACCCGGTACACTGTCCGGATCCTGGACGATCAACTGCGATGCCCCTGCCAGCACGGAACCAACGCTAACGGAGGAAAAACAGACCTCACACCTCCAATGGTGGACTACCTTCTGGAAGGCCTCATCCGTCCAGCTCCCCGATTCCATGTTGCAACACCAATATGATCTGGAAACATACAAGCTGGGCTGTGTAGCACGCGAACATACCCCTGCCATTACCCTTCAGGCCATCTGGACAGCCGATAATGGAAGCCTCCCACCCTGGAAAGGTGATTTTCACCACGATTTGAATACGCAACTCAGTTATTGGCCGACGTATTCCGGAAATCGGCTTTCGCTCGCAGCCTCGTTTACCAACTGGTTGTGGGCCATACGCCCTGCTGCCCGAAACTACACCAAACACTACTTCCAAAAACCTGGTCTCAATGTGCCCGGGGTAACGACCATCAGCGGAAAACCTATGGGGGGATGGATTCAATATTCTATGTCGCCCACTATCGGCGCCTGGCTCAGCCAGCATTTTTATTGGGAATGGAAATACCGGATGGACGAACACTTTCTCCGCACCAGAGCCTATCCGTGGCTCCACCAAACAGCCCTGTTTTTGGAAAATATTACGACCCTGGACAGCCATGGCCGGCGGCAACTACCCATCAGCTCCAGCCCGGAATACCACGACAATAGCGTGCGTGCCTGGTTCTATGGGTTTACCAACCACGACCTCGCCCTCACCCACTTCGCCTTTCAATCGGCCGCAGAAGCGGCGGCAGCCTGCGGAAAAACACAGGAAGCCCAACACTGGTTGCAGTGCAAAGCCCAACTACCCGCACTCTTTACCGACGACCACGGGCTGCTTATTGCACCCGGCCAAGCGCTGGATGCCTCTCACCGACACCATGCCCACCTGATAAGCATTTACCCCCTCACCCTACTCAATGCCGACCAATCCGCCGATGATGCCCTGATGAAACGCTCGTTGGAACACCTCGCGCAGCAAGGAACCCGACAGTGGACCGGCTATTCCTTCGCCTGGCTTGCTTCCCTTTACGCTCAAACCCGGGATGGCCAAAAAGCCGCGGACGCACTCCGCATTTTTGCATCCAACTTCGTATCCTCCAACACCTTTCACCTAAATGGAGACCAGAAAAACGGGCAGTTCAGTGACTTTACCTACCGTCCGTTCACGCTGGAGGGTAATTTTGCCTTTGCTCAGGGAGTCCATGAAATGCTACTGCAAAGCCATAAAGGATACATCGAGGTCTTTCCAGCTATCCCATCCGAATGGAAGGATATTGCTTTTGAGCAGCTCCGTGCACAAGGCGCATTCCTTATCTCCGCCAGCATGCAGGAAGGAATTCCCCAAACCGTACAGGTGTTTTCGGAAAATGGAGGACTGGCGCAACTTCGGCTACCCGAAACAGCTCCCGGTCAACCCCTGTTGTCCTACTTTTTTAAACCCGGTGAAAAGAAATCCTGGCACTTTAATCCAGAAAACAGAACCTGGAGTAGCCGCTGATTGGAGCGATTAATCTTCTGCCTTGAGCAACCTGTTGGTATAGAACTCCAGGAAAAGCGTGGCCGCCGCCAGTTGATTCCCCGAACCCAATCCAAGGTGCTGCACCCGGGAACGCTGCGGGTGGAAAAACAAATGAAACCCGTATTCTGAAACTAACTTCAAGGAGTCCATCCGCACCTGCTTGGCCAAATCATCAAAATCATAGCGCAACAGCCCCTGAAATAAAAGCCAATTATCCCACAGATGAAGAGCCCCCTTGGAAAGGGCATTAAAGTCTGTACGATTTCCATATAATGAGTTCGAAGCACTCAGATAGTAGTCCTCATGCAAAAAATTCGCTTCAAATGACAGGCGCATGGCCTCCGCGTTACTCTGATCCGGAATAGACGATATCAGCGGCATCCAGCCACTGAGCGATCCGGATAAAACCTGTTTGTGCAGTAGCTGGTCATAACTACAATAAATCCCATATTCCGCATTCCAAAGCTTCTCATTGGCAGAAAAAACCGTCAGCTCCTGAAACTCCATCAATTCCCGAACGTCGTAGTGCAACAACTGACCAATCTGCAATAAAAAGGTATTGGAAAAACTCATCAAGGCATTTAAGTAGGGATCCTGTACAAGAAACGAAGCGTCCTGTAGTTCGTCCGACCGAATCCCCACTCTGCGCAACGACAACTCGTCACTCCCTCGCATCAGCCCCACCGACAACCCCTCCAACTCCGATATTTCTGTCAAATACCCATATTCACCTGACTCCCAAATATCCATCTCCGGAAGGGGTGCCTCCCAAGGATGTATGATACTCACCAATCCTTCCTCCTCCAAATCTCTGTGCTGATACCAATACACTTGATGACGCAACACCTTTGGAAAAAACCGACGCAATAGCTCTTCTCCCGCATCTTCATCCGGCGCCATCTCAAACAATCGCCACAAAATAGGGGCAAAATAAGGGCGCTCCAGAAGCGACCAATTATCACGCCCCATCGCACCGTGGAATCGCATAGGTATCCCACCGTGCTCCATCTGACCATCCAGCGCCCGCTCAAAACATTGCTGCGCATACTTCCAATCGTGCGCGGCAATCCCCAATGCATAAACTGCCCACTGCCAGGCTATTGACCCGGTGGGAATTATGCTTTCCGAAATGTCCGTTTGCACAAACGCCAAACGGGTTTGTGCTTCTTTTACAAGCTTTCTGTACAATGTACCCAGTTTTATTCGGTAGCCTCGGAAATTTGCCCGATTCTTGTTTTTGTACAAGAACCTCTCTCCCTGTCATTAGACAGGATTGGATTCGCCCATTAGGCGAACAAATGGGGGGAAATGAGCTCAAATGTACACAATTTTTTATTATGTTCTTATTCCATGAAAAATTACCGGACTAATTACGGAGGTGCTCCGAACGGAGCTTTGGCACGCGCGCCAGGGTAGGGAAACCAACAATCAAGACGCTGGTCTTGTCGGAACATCGGTACGTCAGAGATGCGAAGCTTACGCATGGGACGCTCGTACAACGTTTGAGGCACACCAAATACCAGGCGCTTGCGCACTACCTTAGTTCCGTCAGGAGCGAGATCTAATTAGAATTTGCCGAAATAAACAATCTCGGTTCCGTAGGTGCGACACCAATCTCTCGTGATTAATTACAAACCAGGCAGTTTAATTCCCCGCCCCTGTAGAGAGTATAACCGGCTTTCCGGGTTTCTTGATTATAGGCTTGGTTTTGTCGGCTGCTTTGAGCAACAGGTAGTCCAACTCATGCCGCAAACCTGTACACCAGTCGAAGGCACTAACCACCACTACTACTTCCACCCCCCCGTTACATACCGTATATTCCGATACAGGTACTACCTCGAAGCTGTAATTGCACGCCAAGTGCTGTGCTACCATGCCCGGCACACCGTCATCTCCTACCCCATTATCCAAGTTGCCAAAGTGTTGGTCTTTGTTGTAATTAGTAGTACCTACTGCTTCTGCAAAATACGAATAGCGGTCTGATTCGGTGTTTGACATCGAATCTGCGAAAATATACTTGGGCTGCACTACCCCATACTGATCCTGGTTTGGGTATTCCCCTTTTTTCAATAAGCCTACTAAGTCTTCCACCGTATAAGGTGCACATCCAATCGAATCCAGCCAGATTACATGGGGCGTATTCAAGGAATCACCCCTTAATATACCCGCCGCAGAGGCATGCAGAGAGGCTTGGGTGTTCGTATTTGGCATACCTCCCGCATCCACCAGCATCGGACGGCGGAAGTAGATCTCCTGTACTACCGTGGATACGTTGCCGCGGCAATCCGTAGCCGTGAACGTACGTACTACTTTTGCCCACAACCCATGCTGGATGTCGTTGCAGGTGTAATACGTCAGCACGTCCGTAGCTTTCAGGGTCGTCTGGCAGTCGCACAGCGCGTGGTTGTGGCAAGCGTCCAGGAACGTAGGTGCGCCCGTGTAGTACGCGTACGATGCGTCCGGCCAGCTCTTAGGGTTGTTGTACACATCC